>Ga0116223_10001905_pt1 | contig 20414 bp, 17 predicted proteins | sample Sb_taG_3_FD_90092 | JGI IMG/M metagenome (GOLD analysis project Ga0116223, IMG submission 90092) | Peat soil microbial communities from Weissenstadt, Germany - Sb_50d_a_PC metaG | ecosystem: Environmental > Terrestrial > Soil > Wetlands > Peat | place: Germany: Weissenstadt | collected 2010-09-21 | reverse complement strand
GATATGACAGAAGAGATGACAGATCGATTGAGAGAACGGCGCTACTTGAAAGCCTCAACGTAAAGCGAGTGCGGCAGTCCGGCGCCGTCGTCGGGCTCAAACGGAGGGGCGTGGGGCCCATACAGCCGGCTTTGACCCTCTGCGAATTCCCGCACTTCTCGGAGTCCTGATTTGGCTAACACCTCCTGCAGGTAGCCGAAGTCAAATGCGGTGCGATGTTGACCGTCACAAAACACAAAATTCGAAAAGCGTCCTCCCACCGAATCGAAGTGGCGGGGGAAAGAGTCGCAGAACCAATCGTGGCGATTCTCCTGGTACGCAAGGACGGCGCTGCGCAAACTAGGAACAATCAACCGTAGTCCCGCCCTGGGTTTGAGCACGCGGGCGCACTCTCGAAGAAGATCTTCCAATTCGTCCGGGTACAAGTGCTCAATCATGTGGGTTGAATAGATTGAGTCTACGGATTGATTGGCGAACGGGAGCCCGCAGCGCACGTCCAGCCACATATCAATTTTCTGCAGTGGATTAGCATCGACGTTGACGAAACCCGGCAAATATTTCGGGCCACAACCGAGATGCACGTGGAGTGGTCGCGCCGCTACGGAGCCGGCCGCGTAGCGCCATTTCCGGATCCAGTAGTTGGGAACCGTTGCTTTTGAAATCGCGAGAAAACAAACATCCTTGTAGCGCTGATGTAGCAAACGAAGCCCTCACAAAATTTCGGCGATTATAAACGAAGCTTGTTGCGGCATTCTGTCTTGTTGTTGCTCCGCATCAGCACGGTTAACTCCAAGACGCTCACGCAGGAGATCCCTCTGCGTACCTTACTTGCCAGCTTCTCACTACTGCCGAACCAAGCGACTATTTTGTTATCGTGGCGATCAATGCCAGGCCCATCTGTATCCCCGCACGGGCGCGGACGCCCGCGCCTACATACGTAGACACGGCGTTGCTGCGACTTCTGGTCTGCCCGAGAGATCGCCAGGCGCTCGACGAGCAGGAGCAGTATTTAGTTTGCCCAAGCGGTCACCGTTACGCGATCGTCGAAGGTATTCCGATTCTCTTGCTCCCGGAAACGCAGCAAACCCATATTGAAGGCACGCGATCTCTGCGGTTCGGCGCTTCGGGTCAGGCCACGTCCGCACCGCTGCCCGGCCCGGCGCCCGGAGAAATCGATCCGTTTGTGCAACAGGTTATTGCGGCGACGAATGGCTTGCTTTACATCCGGCTTGTAGGCAAACTCACGGATTATCCGATTCCCCATCTCCGCCTGCCGCGCGGCGACGGCAAGAGGTTCCTCGAAATCGGATGCAACTGGGGGCGGTGGTGCGTCGCCGCCGCCCGGGTGGGCTATCGTCCCGTAGGGATCGACCCATCGTTGAAGGGCATTCGCGCGGCACGGCACGTGGCACAACAGCTCGGAGTCGACGCTCACTACGTGGTTGCGGATGGGCGCTATTTACCGTTTGCAGACGGGACCTTCGATCAGGTTTTTTCCTACAGCGTTCTGCAGCATTTGTCCAAGGACAACGCCCGCCTCACATTGCAGGAGGTTGCCCGAGCGCTGCAACCATCAGGAGGATTCCTCGTGCAAATGCCGAATTGCTTTGGCATTCGCTGCCTTTATCATCAAGCCCGCCGAGGATTCCATGAGGGCCGTGATTCGACGTGCGCTACTGGACCCCGAACGAGTTGGTCTCGACTTTCCGCACGGTGTTCGGATCCGCCCGTATCTTTGTGGACGGTTTCTTTTCGCTCAACGCGCAAATCAGTGACGTAGAACTGCTTCCCTGGAAATATCGCACGGTGGTCTATGCTTCCGAGGCATTGCGCAGAATCAGCGGCTTCTTCTCTCCTCTCACCTATGTTGCGGACAGCCTTTATGTCGATGCGCGGTTAGGCGGTGAGGCCGAGGCTTCGTTGGAACGTGGCGAGTGTTTGGGTGAGGCTAGCAGCTAGGGAAAGCATTTCTTCGATGTGTTTCTCCCATGAAAAGTCGTGCGACCGGGCACGGCTGTGTTCGACTAATGCTTTCCGAAGATCGGGCGAGGCCTCAAGGCGCAGAACCTGTTCAGCCAATTCCTGAGGTGAGAAACGCTGGAAATACAAGGCAGCATCGCCGCAGACCTCGCGATGAACCGGCAACTCGGCGGCGACTAAGGGCATTCCGCTCGCCATGGCCTCTACGAGAGGATGGGCGAAGGTTTCTGCGTACGCGGGAGTCACGTATGTATCGCAAGCGTGGTAGACGTGATGCAAAAGGCGATATGGAATTGCGCCCAGTTCCACAACATGATCCGCGATCCCAAGCTGTTGGACAAGAGCGGCCGCGGGTTCAGCGCGGTATGAGCCGGGATTTGCTTGTGAGCGCAATTTGCAGGTCAGAAACAGGACTACCCTGCGTTTGCCCAATCCGGTCTTATTCAGGCGAGCTTGTATCAGAGGAATTGCGCGCAGCAGAGTTTCAAAATTCCTGTAGTAGTTGTAGTGGCTGACGAAGAGCAGGCGCAGTGCACCCTTGGCGGAATCAAGCTTTTGCTGAGTCTCCGCGAGTAATGCGGACGCGTCTTCGCAGAATGTGTTCCGGTTGAAGCCGTGGCGAATCGAAAGAACTGGAACGCCGGTCCAGCGCCGCAGTTCTTCGGCGAAAGCCCGGCTGGGGGCGACGGTGCAGTCGGCCCAGTGAACCGACCTCTTGGCAAAGACGCCCTTAACCCGAGTATCCAACCAAAGGTGGTAGTCTCCGCGCGTGCGAAGGTCACGATAAAAGTCTGCCGACGTGTAAAGGGAGTTTCCCGAAAGAAGAATTTGCGGCACGGGCGAGTTCCGGAGAGCGAAGTTTCCGGCGGAAATCAATACGTTCGCGCCACTGCGTCGGATCAACCGCGGTAATAGGAATTGCTCTTGGCAAAACCTTACAGCCGCTCCATGATTTGTCTTCACCTCCGCCCATGTGATGTTGGGCAATTCTCCCAGTTCTCGCTTCAGAGTTGCACTGGCAGCAACAGTAGTGCGGACGCCGGGTCTGGACGAAAGATGCGGAAGCACGTTGCGCAGATAGGTTAACCCGCCGCCAGCACTGGCTGCGAGGCCATTGAGGAAGAGACGCATCATCGACCTAGTGGGGCAACACTAAAACTGTTAGCCCATACTTGCGGAGTACTCGGCACAGCCGATGTAGCGGAAAGCGTAGTCGCAGGAAGCACATCTACCATAACGAACGCCAGACTCCAGAAAAAGACGCAAAGATAGTAACCAACGGCGAAAAGCCAATCCTCAAAGGCTGCGTGAACCAAACCTGCGACTAAGATTCCGGCCAACGGAATTGCCGGAGAAAAGACATTTCCAGTTCGCCGCATCTGCGCCAGTGCCCGGCCGACATTGACGGCAATCAGGACGACCAGCGTGAAAAACGGAATATCCCCCACGAATCCGACCCATTCTGAAATCGCCAGGTAGCTGTTGCCATGCTCTCGTGTGGCCTCGCGGAGCGATTCGAAATTTCCGGAATGCGGCACGACTTCGCTGCTCGTGGGGCTGGTTCCGAATCCGCTACCGAACCATGGGTGATCCTGAATGGCGGAAAGCGTTTCCTCCCAGACCGATTTGCGAGATGCAAGAATCCCGTCCTCCCGCCGGCCTTTGTACACGAAGACCGATGTGAGCGATTCCGAAGATTGCTGGTGTAAAGGAACCACCGCGGCCGCGAATGCGGCTAACAAGAGCGCAAGGGCCACTCCCCTGAGCAGCAGCCCGTATCGGCGGAGTCCAACACATAGCAAAATGCACGAAACCACGCCCGCAGCGATTCCTGCGCGGGCATAGCTGCTGAAGAGCAAGAGAAGCGCAAGTGCGAACGCAAATATCCGCCGCCAGCGGGTGCTTGGCTGCTCGCTCACCAGGATTGCCCACAGCAGGATCGGAGCCGCGACCACTCCCATCACAGCGCCCAGAGAGTTTGGGTTGCCGAATACCTCAAATTGAAAGACGAAATAGGAGATGGCGGTAGCATAGACGAGCAGCTCGCAGCCAAGGAGTAACTTCGAGAAAAAACTTGCCTCTCTTCCTAGAAAAGCCAGCCGCGCTCCGGTTGAGCCGTAGAGGAAGAGAAGCAGTAAGCTCATTGCCTTGAGAAAGGCCAACCTGGGATAGGCCGAGACCGCGGCTGATACCAAGGCTGCGACCACGCAAAAGAACGCCACCAGATGGAACGTCGTGAAGTAGTAACGCGGATCTCGGGCGTACGCGATCAGACCAACAAGCGCTCCCACTGCCAGAACAACCCATCGGCCCGAGGTCCACGCCACATTCATAGGAAGCATTGAGCCGGCCCACAGGAAAACCGCGAGCAGGAGAGGAAAGAATCGCGTCCGGTAATTCCAGATCGCCGCCAGCAGCAGCTGTAGGAACAACAAACTCGCAAGCTCATTGGAACTGCTGAAATAACCCGGACGCGAAACTGCGACGTACACGGCGAAGGCGCAACATACGGCGATCATGACCGGCAAGAAGAATCTGGATAAGCGGTCAATCATGCTGCACATCTCCGGTACGGCAGCACGGCGTTGGCCATGCCGGCAGCCCACGCGTCGGGCGAATATTGCCGGATGCGTTCCCGGCTACGCTGTGCCATGAGCGATCGGAGATCAGGGTCAAGGGCAAGATCGTTCATCGCAGAAGCGAGTTGGTCAACGTCGCCGGGAGAAACCACTCGGCCGTTCCAGCCGCTCTCGACCAGGTCAGCAACGCAGCCGGCCGCCGCGGAGGAAATGACAGGCAAACCGCAGGCCATCGCTTCATTCACCACCAATCCCCAGGTATCCGTGTGCGTAGGAAAGACCAGGGCCTCGGCGAGCGCGTAGTAAGCTGGCAATAGTTCGCGCTGTGCGAAGCCCGCAAAGTGAATCGATCCGAGGTGCATGGACGCGGCACGCTGCCGCAATGACGATCGCGCGGCGCCATCTCCGACGAACACCAAGCCGATTTCTTTTCTAACCTCCGCTGGCAGCGCGCCGTAGGCGCTAAGAAGATCAAAAACTCCCTTTTCCGGAACCAGGCGGCCGGTGAAAAGAAAAAAACGAGCGGGCAGGCCCAGCGCTTGGCGATGCAGAGGCGCGTCCCATCGGATCACTTCGGCTTGCTGCGCAAAGAACTTCGTGTCAACCGCGTTGGGCGCAGTAAAAATCATGTTCTCGGGCACGCCGTAGTTCCTCAAATACTCGGTTGAAGATTTTCCGGGCACCACAAATGCGTTGCAACCATGCAGGAATCTAGTCTTGAGAAATTCAACCAGTGCGTGGCCGCTGCGGAAGTCTCTGGTCGTGCTTTCAACCCAGAGACTAAATGGCACCCGATTGCGCCGTGCCCATGACATGGATTTCCATGAGGCGACGTAGTTGTATCCACCGCACACGATGAAATCGGGTGCCGCACGCTGCAGCGCGGCTTCGGCTCCCCAGTTCAGCAAGAGGCTGTGCCTGCCGATTCTTCTTCTCCAGGAAGGAAGCACCTGATAGGAAAAACGAATCTCATCTTTGTAAACCAGCCATTGGCGCTGGGTGCGATCGTTTTCCGCGAGGAAGATCACGTGCAGATCGATTTCATCGTGCCGGGCAAGAGCGTTGAAGACAGGAATGCGGTAGGGCGCGATGATCTCCGTGATGATCACGACTCTGCGGCTCATACCACGCACTCTCGGTAGAGATCAGCGAGTTGGACAGCCTGGTGCGCCGATGTAAGGCTTTGGAGGATGGTATGGCGAGCCGCCTCGCCCATCTTTCGTTGAAGGTGCACGTTTTGCAGAAGTGCGGAAAGCGCAGCAATTAGTTCTGGCAGGTTGTCCGGATCCGTGAGCCAGCCATTACTTCCGTGGCGGATAATTTCCTCAATCCCCTGGCCGCGGCAGGCGATCACGGGTTTTTCCGTGGACATTGCCTCCAGATACACACAGCCCAGTCCCTCATACCGGCTGGGCAAAGCGAAGAGGACACAACGACGCATCGCATCAGCGACTTGCTTTCGACTTTGACGACCAAGAAAGCGAACCCTGCCGGTAATATTGCATTCACTGGCCAACCGGGTCAGGCGGTCATGTTCCGGACCGTCACCGATGATTTCGTATGATATGTGCGGATAATGGGGAAGAACCGCCGCGAGCGCTCGCAGGAGCAGTTCGTGGCCCTTGATCGGAATCAGATTGCCGACGCTGAGGATGGTGCTGGGCGGGAAGTCGATTGATGCGGGAGAAAACATCCGCGCATTCACACCGTTGTAAATGACCTTCGTTTTCACCCCGGCCGTGGCGACATCGACCACTTTTCCGGCAACCTTGTCGCTGATGCAAATCACTCGCGATGCCGAACGATAAACAAATTGCGTAACCCGCTTGCACAATTGGCCGGCGTATCCGCGAACCTGGTTATCAAAGAATGCGTCCAGACCGTGGACGGTGACGACGCACGGGATCTTGAGTTCCCGGCCCAACAGCGCGGCAGCGTGTCCGCACGGTAGCGCGGCATGAGCATGGATCAGGTCGATCCGCTGCGACTGGTGCAATTTGCGAACTCTCGAAATCAGGCTCGCATAAAGAAATGCCCCGGCCGAAGACAGGCCGATTCCACCCGGAATGGAAGGGTAGCGGATCCAGGTGACTACGGGGTTAGTCGTGTTGGACCTCGCACTGCTCCGGTGCAATGGCTCAACGGCCACGATGCAAGAGTTGACGCCGAACTGTTCCAATTCCCGCAGCGGTTCCGCGACAAAGCCGCCCGCACCATCGTCGGAAGCCGTCGGGTAGAACGGAGTGAGCGTCAGCACTCGCATGGGGGTTGATGTGTTTTTCCTTTGAACCGGCTGTTTACCATCCAGTCCAAGGAACCACATTGTTACCCGCGGCGCAATTGCCAGTTAGGTTCCGGGTTGAGCACAGCCGACTCTGGCGCCAACCAAATCCTTCATAAGAATGGCCCAGCTCTCAGCGATTACACGCCAGTCGAACATTTTGGAGCACCGTGCGTGGGCGGCGTTCCCCAGCTGCGCACGAAGCGCGGGCTTTGCCAGAAGATCGGAAATCGTCGCAGCGAAAGTCTCGGTGTCGTCGGGATCGACCAACCGTCCTGTGCTGCCCAAAACCTCCGGAATACCACCACGGTTGGCCCCTATCACAGGCGTCGCACAAGCCATCGCCTCCGCGTTCACCAGCCCGAACGGTTCCTGGAACAAGGATGGGCTGGCAAAGATGGTCGCTCTCTGGAACCAGGACGGCAAGTTCCGATCGTGATGAATGTAGCCCGTAAATTCAATTTTGGCGTTCCAGTCTCGAGCAATGGAACTCGCCAATTCACGTACTTCGCGGACGTACGATGTTTCTTTGTGAGTGCCGAAACCCGTCGCGCCTCCGATTACCAGAATCGCGTCCGGGTGCGCGTGTAGAACTTGGGCATAGGCTCGCATGAGCTGGAGCACACCCTTTTCAGCATCGAAGCGGCCCACAAAAAAGATCGTCTTGGGCTCGCGAATTTCCTCCCGCGGGGAAAATAATTCCCGGTCGACTCCATTGAACACGACTTGAGTTTTTGCGGCTATCGCTGAGGATCTCGGCGCAAAGCAATCGCGAAGAAAGTGGCTGCACACGACTACACGGTCAACCGCCAGCGCCAACTCATCCAGCATGCCCGAGGTCCAATGGCCCAGGTGATCGTTCTGCAGATGAAGCAGAATCGCTCCCGTGTAGCCCATGCGGCGCAGAGCAGCTACCCATTGCGGCCGATTGTGGATGTGGAGGAGATCGAATGCTCGCAGCCGAGGCAGCAGCGCCCGCAACCACAGGTGCTCCTCGTAGCGCCGTGCTACCGGGATTCGACTTACAAATTCGCAAGCCCGCCAGACTCCACTGCTTTGGTGTGCGAGTGGATACGCGTCTTGGTTGTCAGTGGGGAATCCGAAAACAGTTACGTCGACGCCCGCGGTCAGACGGCGATAGACTTCGTAGGTCCAACGCGCGAGTGCGCCTCCGTAGACGGGACTGAACTTCTCTTTGCCCGAAAGCAAAACCCCTGCCGTGATCCGTCTTTCAACGCAGCTTGCCATAAAGGGATCAGAACCAGCCCGATTGAATCGACACTTCTGAGTTGTTCGTAGCAAGCCGTTTCATCACGGGGCCGCGAATTGCTCTATGAACCATTTCCTAACAAACCAGCCACAGCTCCCTACGTAAACAAAAACTCCGGTCGCAACCACGACAAACACTTGTGGGACATACGCGCTTACGATTCGGACGGCCACAGCCATCAATAACGAGGAGGCCAAAGCTACTCCGACGATGGGGTCTTTCCACAAATTGTGCAGCGCCGGGGGAAGCAGAGCATAGCCGATCGCAGCCACCACAAATTCCGCGAGCACGAAAGCAAGTCCCGCTCCGGCCAAGCCCATTGTCGGGATCAGGGTCAGATAAAGGATTACACCGGCAGCGGCGCCTCCAGCGGTGGACGCGAGGTAGGCGCGATGTCTTCCCATCGAATAAAGAATGCTTCCCGTCGTCAAAGACGCTGCGGAGGCGGTTATCAGGAAAAAAGCCATGATCTTCATCAGCGAGACATCCTCCAGAAAGTGCGGCCCCAGCACAAGCGGAACCACGAGATGAGCCGTGCTGATCAGGCCTGCCGTCAAAGGGAGGCTTACGAGTGCGATCACCACAACCGCGAACCTGGTCACGCGATTCAGTCCGGCTTCGCTCTTGGCGAACAGGGCCATCCGAGGATTCAGCACCTGCAAGACAATAATTACAAAACTCCGTAACAGATCCAGAAGGCGCACGGCGGCAGCGTACAACCCCAGGGCGTGATCTCCTAAGAACCAACGCACCACAATATGGCCACTTCGGTGATACAGATTCGACATCAGGGTGGACAACGCGTAGTGACCACTCGGCACGACGATTCTTTTCCATCGCCGTGGTCGAACAATTCGCGGCGGTCGGAATCCGTGCCCCCACAAGATGCACCAACCCACCAGGCCGCTCACCACGGACGAACCAAGAATGCTGATGGGCAGCCAGATCACATCCTTTGGAGTGTGCACAAAGGCGAAGATTCCCAGCGCATAGATGGCCTGCTGGGAAATCACAAGCAGGGAACGAATATGAAACATTTCCAATGCGGTCAGAAACGCGTCCCCTGTCAACAAATTTACGATCAGAAGTCCAACACCATAGAGTCGCAAAAGGTGCCGGATGTCGGAACGGACCTCGAAGGAGGCGACCGCGAGCAGGACAATCGCGGCGATCGCGCTAAACAGCACCCGGAGCGCGATAACGTCGGGAACCAAATCGATCCCGCCCTCCCGTTGGGCGGCTACCTGCTGCGATGCGTAGGACGTGAGGCCGGGATCAGCGACGATGTTCAGGAAAGCGCAGAGCGCAACCACGTAGCTCCAGAGCCCGTACATCTCGACGCCGAGATGGCGTACCAGGTAAGGGAAGGTCAGGGAACTGATCAAAATGCCTGCTACCCGCGCGCCTCCCACGGAGAACGCGAATCCACCGTAGCGCAATACTGAACTGGATCGCTTCACGCCCTGGCTTCTGGTTCGAGAGCGGCATTCACCAATCTAGTTCTCAATTTGCATCTCCCAGAGATGAGCCGGACCGACCATGACCCACATTTCAAGTTAAGAGTTCAAACGCTCAGCCGCCACTTGTCGAAAAACTTCAGTCCATTGTTCAGCAATTCGGTCCCAGTTGAATGTTTGTGAATGTTGCGCGGCAGCCCACGACATCGATTGCCGCGTCGCCGAGTCGCAAAGAAGTAGATCCAACTTCTGGGCCAACTCCGTATCCGACTCAGCAAGGAAGCCGGTCTTTTCGTGCAACACGTACTCCGGCTGGTAAACATTCATGGCGATTGCCGGCAAGCCGCAGGCAGCGGCTTGTCCGAGCACTTGCGGATGTCCTTCAAGAATGCTTGGGAAAAAGAAAACATCAGCCCGACGCATTTCGTCTCCAAGTTGCGCTGAGGTCAAATGTCCAAGGAAAACCACATTCTTGCATCCCAACTGTGCCACAAGCGCGCGGCAGGAGGGCTCGGTGACGCCTCGCCCGGCCAACCGGAAGATCACGTCTGGCCACCTTGCGGCTTGCTGAATCATGACTTCGACGCGTTTCCGCGGCTGGAAAGAGCCAGCGTACAGCACAGTTCGCGCCACGCGCGCCTTCGCGGAACCCGGCTCGTTGCCGGGGAAAAAGAATCGCCGGTCGATGCCATCGTAAATAGTGCCTGCCCTGATGCCGAATTGTTGCCATACCGTTTCCGCAACATAACCTGAGTTCGCCAATACCGCATCCCCTTCAAGAGCAGATCGCGCGACCAATCCGTTTGCAGTCGCTCCGTTCATCGCCATGACAATGTAAGTAACCAGTGCCGTTCTTAGTCCTAACCTTTTGCGCAATCCGAACACAGCTTGATCGAGCGGCCCGAACCTGGGGAAAAAGTAGATGTCGGGCCGGAAAGCAAGAGAGCGCATTAGCAATTGTGCGGTGTTTCCGTGTTTGTAGTAAGGCAACAGCTTCGTATTCCTGCGCGCTGCGATGCGGGGATCGGGTTTGCCCTCAGAAATCATGACCACCCGAAATTGTTCGGGACACAGGCGCGCAACGATCTCCTTCACGGTGAGATTTTGAGCGTTGGTATTGTCTTCGTCGGCAAACGAAGGAGTGAAAATCGTAATGGGAGGAGTTGGCAACTTCGTTTTCATCGCGGCGTCAATCAGCGAATCAAGTCTCTGTACGCGACTCTCTCTCTGCGCACCATCTGGAAAGCCGTCATGCGTTGCTTGCCATTGGCAAGGAATAGGTTCTTGAAAACAGATACGCCAACTCTGTATTTGTGGCGCTTTTACCCGCTTCTTGTGGAAGGGGTTTTCCGTTTTGCCTTTTAAGCAGCCGAGGAATTTCCGCAATTTGTTCTGGCGACTCTAACACCTGACCTACGCCAAACCGCTCGTACTGGTGAACATATCCGGAATAGGGGTCTCGCAGCCACGCGCACAGGAAAATGGGAACGCCCCGGGAAGCACACTCCAACGCGGTGGACGATTGCACCGTCAAAGCCAGCCGCGTGTTGTTCCACAGTTGATCGGATGGCGGGCCGGCAAGTACTTCGATCTGGTGCTCTTGCTCCGGGAGGAATCGGCGCAACATCCGACGGTGGCCCTTGATGCTTTCAAAGGGATGCAACTTGAAAACCAGTTTCAGCCCGCAGGTTTGAGCGAGGCGGCACAAGCGCGGCAATAAATAGCGGTAAACTTCATCAGTTCGCCACCCGAGGTTCTGGTAGGGTTCGGTAAAAAAAACCAGCCACGGAGCGGACTGTCGAGCCGCACGCGGCAAAGGCAATGGCCTCGACGAAACCGGCACTGTCGTGACCATCTTCTCCGAGCCAAGACGGCAAACACGACTAAGGTAATCTCGTTCCATCTCACTCTTAACCAAGTAGAAGTCAGCATGGTTCACCTTGATCGCCATCTTGTAATCTAGAGCGCCGTGATGACAAGCCAGGGCTGGAATGCAGCGTCTCTTGGCCAGAATGAGCGGAATGCTCGAAGGAGGATTACTATCGTCGGCAGTGAGGCAAGCGGTTACATTCTCGGATTCGAAGATTTGGCTCCACGCATTGCGAAGTGCAATTCCCCAAGGCAGAAGCGCAGGAATCCGTCCCAGCACACCCACTGCATTCGCCGTGTTGAACTCTTCAGCGCTATCGATCAACTGCTCTGTCAAATTGTTCCACGATTCGAGAAGGGAAGCGGTTTCCCGCTTGTCGCTCGGAACGAAGTAGGGCGTCAGTGATGCCGAGCAAACGTTTGCCGGCAGAGACTTGACCTTAGCGTTCCTCCGAGTGTGTACTAGCAAGAATTTTTGGTCCGGAAACAGTTCAGCGTAAGAAAGCACCGTGCGAGAAACATTAACGTAGGCTGACGGCAACAAGATCACAGACTGTCCCGACGGTTGCCCGCGGCGGGTGAAGTGGTGTCGGATGGAGTGCGCGGCATCGAACTTGTCTGCCAGCACCTGAACAAGTTGCGCAGAGTCGAGTCGCGAAAAAATCTGGCGATAGTGGCGTCCCCCGTGAATGACCGACTGGACGCGGGTTTCCAAGGTCGTTAATCCAGTGCCGAGAAGTTCCCGCAGAGCCGTAGCGAGAGAATGCGGGCGACTTGAATACAGCTCACAGTTCGAGCTTAGCTTTTTCGACAATCGGTGGATCAGCATGAACTGCTGAACCTCGGAGGCAATCTCCAGCGCCAGTACGTCCCACCAGTCGATTCCCAAGGCGTCCACCATGACGTCCCTTCCGAGTTGCAAAAGCTCCCGGAGCCGATAAAGATCCTCAGTCTCCTCGGCGTGGTCATAGATGCTGATCACTGGACACCCAACTCGTCGGCTCCAACGGTCATAGGCCTCAAGCGGAGCGCGACCGAGATCGACCACCAGATCCCAGTGTTGGCCCGGATACGAGGGAGCAACAGTATCCTCTGGATGGAGCAGCAGCACGTTCATAGTTGGGCGCTTCCCGCTGATGGCCGTCCTAATACTCGACGAACATAATGTTCGAGGCGGGGCGAGGTCTTGATGGCAGCGGCAGCGTGATAGCGTGCCGCGACTTTTAGATAGGTCACTGTCGACCTTGCGAGCGTCACATGTAAAGTTTCGCGCATGCCTGTCGCCCACCGCTGCTTGTGGTGTTCCCCACCCAAACCTAGATCCACAAAATCGGTCTCAGAAGAGTCGCAAGCTTCCTCGATTACCTTGAGACGCAGACCAGACCCCGGAGAATACTCACGAAAGCTGCAATCAAAAGTCATCTGGTAAAAAGCCCAATGGCGCGCGAATCGAAAAGCGTATAGCCAGGCGATGGGCTGATCGCCCGCGCGAAGTTGATGTAATGTGACCCAGCCGTGGGACGAAAGTAGCCTGGCCAGCTCAGAAAGAAAGGCAGTGCGTTGCGGGCAAGCCAAATGGCTGGTCTGGCCGATAGCCGAGAATCTGGCGATATGGGCCCTGGAGAACGACGGCAATGCGGGAGCAATCTGGTCCCACAATCCGAGGCGATCCACTACGACCGGAATTTTTGCTGCTAAGGCCTTCAGGTAGCGGCCTTCTCGTTTATGGCGCACGGACCGGCGCGCTGATTCTCGCTGCTCTGTGGTCCGCAACAAAACCTGGGCGCACTGGAATGCCGGCCGAGGAAACGAGTTGTACCCGCAGGCAGAACGAGACGACCCGAGCGCAATGGCTGTCGCGGAATCCGCTGGTAAGTTCGCCAGCACCAGCATCGGCAATCCTAGTGCCCGTAGTTCGGCGAGAACGCTGCTCACCAGGTCGTGTCGCAAGTGAGGGGAGGAAACGAAATCGCAATAGTCGGCCGTCGTACCAGCCAGGAAAAACGTCTCCCGTTGTACTTTGTCGGTTGCGAGTGCTGCGACACCGACCAGCGAATCCTGCTCGTAGGCCAAAATCAGCAGCGGCGTGATCGAATCGCAATAGCCACGGCTTACCGCCAACGCCCACTCGTAAGTATAGAAAACCTCCGGACACTCCATCTGCCACACCAGTTCATTCCACTCGCGGGCTAGGCTGTCGTCGTCCGGGATTTCTCGGTAAAGGACTAAGCGCAAGGTTTCCTTCTCATCGGATGATTGCTATTTTCGGCAAACGCGTTGCAGTGCCAGTCTCTCCTCAAGCGATTGACCCCACGGCAGCACTCAACTTGGCTGGTCTAAACAATTCCTGCAATGATCGATGAAAACCCGAAATGTGCGCGTCGAATTCCGCAAGAGTCATTTCGGCGGTGATGTGCGTTCGCGGCAGCGCGAATCTGGGAGTCTGTGTTCCGAGGTCTCGGCTAACATTAACAAATGCACATTGGAAGCCGGCCTGCTCGGCCATTTGTATTTCTCGCGATGTAACTGAGGACGAATCGCCGAACGGATAAGCCAGGGCCCACGTTTCTCGTCCCAAAACCTGATCGAGGTCGTGTTTGCTTTCCGAGATTTCTCTCCATGCCACTTCTGGCGCCGACTGCGACAGCATCGGATGAGAAATGGTATGTGCGCCGATACACATCCCTGCCTCAGTAAGCTGATGCAGCTCTTGCATGTTCATCACTAAGAATCTCCGGCTGAGTACAGGATCATCGCGGTATTCAGCATCCCATCGCTCAGAAAGTCCCAACTGCATTCTTATTCTCTCTACCAGTGTTCTCCGGTGATTCATGTCATAGCGCGAGAGTGTCGTCACTGACGCCCACCATTGCGAGTGTTGCTCATGCCGGCGAAAGTCCGTCCGCAATCCGATCTCGGGCAGCTCCAAGGAAAAACTCTCGGGCGCTGCCAGAAACATCAGAAAGAGTTCTTCGTACCAGAGCATTGTGGGCGTGTGGGTGAGTGAAGCGCCAGTGACAAAGAATAGGCACTTCATCTCAAATTCCTGGAGGATTGCCAACATGTCGAAGAGCACGTTTCGCAGGCCATCATCGCAAGTCAGCAGCACCGAACGCGGAGGCAATTCCTTCCCGTCCTCGCACCACAGCCGAAATTCTTCTGGAGAAATTATGTTGTGATGGTCCTTGAGGAATTGGAGCTGCTCGCGAAATAATTGTGCACTTACAAGGTTGCCATCCAGACCTGAGTCAATGATGTCGTATCCTGCGGGCAAAACGCCGTGATAAGTCAGCACCGCCGGTCCGCTCCGGGCCACCCGACGAAGATAACCCGCCTTCGACAGGCCCGGATAAACCACGTGCTTTAGCAATGGACTGACCAGTCTCACGCTTTGGCCACCAAGTCCCAGCTCAGCGGCGTGCCACGCTCGATGTCCCGCGACGCGCGCTTGCCGACGATCTGCGGCAGATGCCGGGTGTGCAATCCATGACCGGGTCGAATGGAGCGAACATTGGCTTCGCTGAAAGTGTCGCCCTGCCTCACAGCCTGGACAACAAAAAGCGACCGGCGAAAAACGTGACTGCTCCGTTCGCTCTCAGTGAGGCCGAAGTGAATTTCCCCCAGAGATTGTTTCGCAACTCGAACCGCTTCTACCATTTCTTTGAACTCTGGTGGCTCCAGTGAAAAAGCGCTGTCGGGCCCCTTCAACGATCGAGATAGGGTGAAATGTTTTTCTATGATGCATGCGCCCAAGGCAACCGCCGCCACGGGAACTGCGATGCCCATTGTGTGATCCGACAACCCAACGGGAACTTCAAACCTTCGCGCCAGCTCGGGAATGGTCCGCAAGTTCATTTCCTCCGGAGGAGCGGGGTACGCACTCGTACATCTGAGCAACGCGATGTGTCCCGCGTTTGCGTGGCGGGCGGTCGCAACCGCTTCCTCGATTTCCTCGATCGTGGCCATCCCCGTCGAGATGATTACGGGCTTGCCGGTGCGCGAAATTTTCTGAAGAAGCGCAATGTCAACCAATTCGCAGGACGCGACTTTGTATGCCGACACTGCCATGTTCTCGAGAAACTCCACGGCGGTTGAGTCGAAGGCAGAAGAAAAGAAACCGAGCCCAAGATCGTCGGCAACCCGTTTCAGTTTGGGTTGCCAATCCCACGGCGTGTAGGCTTCACCATAAAGTTCATGAAGAGTTCGGCCATCCCAGATCGTGCCGCTGAGAATCTGGAAATACTCGCGATCGCTGCGGATGGTAATCGTGTCGGGCGTGTAGGTCTGCACTTTTACAGCGTCAGCTCCGGATTCTTTGCAAGCCTGAATGAGGCGAACCGCCTGGTCGAAGTCCTGGTTGTGATTGGCGGAAAGTTCCGCAACCACGTATACGGGCTGATCCGGCCCGATTTTGCGCTCGCCAATTGCGAACTCCGTCATCGCCGTCATGCGGTTTTACCTACGGAGCAAAAGCTCAAATCCATTTCTTTTTCATCCCGGCAAACACCCGCTGTTCTTGGCAAAACAAAATGAACAGCTTCGTGCCCCTTGATGATCTCATTTCTCACGCGGACATAACCTGCCCGTGTGAACAGTTGGAGGGACGCCACGTTGTTCTGTTTCACGTAGGCATCAATTTGCGTCACTGCGGTTATCTGGAACAGATCCATGGTCGCCATCCCAAGGACAACTGCACCCAGACCCTTGCCGCGGAAATAGGGGGCCATGCTAATTGACACCGCCGCCTTGGTTTCATCGATCTGAAATCTCACCTGACCGGCCGGGGTATCCCGAGAGTCCACTGCAAGGTAAAGTACGGCATTGGGATCTCGCAGCTTGGAGTGGAACCACCCCACATGCCGCTCCCAGGAAATCGGTTCGGTCGCAAACGACACTGGACGCACGTCAGGATCATTTGCCCACTCCCACAACTGACGGCAGTCTTTTTCCCGCACGCGCCGCAAGCGCAAATCTCCGCCGCGAATCGCCGCCTCAACTCTTTCCGCGCCCTTGCCGTCCACCAATTCCCGTGAACGCTGTGACAGAGAAACTCGAAGTTCTTTCGACAGAAGAAGGGAGCGCACTTTCCCGGCGATCTCTGCAGCCGTCACTTCCTTGCTCGGGCCGAGATGGATCGCAACCTGCTTGCGGTCAAGTTCCTGCGCAACCGGCGTTTGGTTCTCTGCCAAGTCGATCAAAATGGCGGGCAGTCCGAGCAGGCACATCTCTGCACAGGTCGACCCCGCGGCCGACACAGCAAGGTCGGCCCAAGCCATTAGCTCCGGCATGTTTCCCGCATCCGCCACAAGCCGAGTTGGAGTGGATTGATTCACGAACCGTTGCAGTGAATTCGCGTGCGGATTGCTGCCTCCGAGGACCGCAACTACCTCTAACCCGTCGATCTTTGCCGCTTCCAGCGCCTGCAACACCAGCGCGGTGACGTTATCGGGATCACTGCCGCCCATCATCACCAATAGCTTTCGTCCGTAGTAAGTAATTTCGCGCTGCCAATTCCTCCAACGCCTAAAATCCCGCCGCAGCATCGCGAAACGCGGACCGAGAAGCAATTTGGTATAGGTCTCGCGGCTTGCATACAGGTTTTCGCTGGCATGCACATTCTGATTGAGCACTAGATCAGCGGAATAGTGGCTGCATTCGCCAAGGTCGTCCGCGAACAGCAACTTCACGCCGGCGTTCTTCAGCTTGCGCTGATATGCGGAGTCGAATCGATAGCCATCCACCACCACCCACGCTGCTTGACGATCATCGGCCAATGCGGAAAGGTGCTCGGCGTCCTCGACGTTGCTGGCAGAAGATTTTAGTGGGACGATTTCGATTCCTTCGGAACGCAGGCGGGCATCGATTGCGGGCGTCGATTCTGCCATGGCAAGAACGGCGTTGCCGCCGGCGTCCTGCCAAACCTGTGCCAACGCCAGGCAGCGCATCACGTGACCTGTACCAATGGCGACGCTGGCGTCGGCTCGGATGATAAGGGTATTTGCCAGTTCAGACTCCTTGTAGTGCTTTTTGCGCCACGTCAGAATTCACTTCAGCGAGTTCCGGTTCCCGCTCCATCAGTTGAATGACTTCGCTCCAGCTAAAATCGTCCCGGTTGTCGAATCGCGCGTAGATTGTGCGGAGCAATTTGAGATCCTCTGCGGTATCCAGTGTCCAGCGATATCGGCTGTAGTCAATCCGTCCGCGTAGCGATACCAGCCGGAATAATTCTGGGTGCTCGTAAAAATACGGAGTCACGTGTTCTCGCTCGTGGGGTTCGTGAGCGTCGCGCCAGCCCTGTTCTAGTGCGGCTACGGTGAAGACCTCCGTATCTAACCCGCGCGGGTAGGTCCGTGGGAACACGTTGCTGGCGTAGTCCGCGTGCTCCTGCTGAAAAATCCGGATGGTTTCGTCGACGAGTTGAGAATCAGTTGCTGGACAATCAGAAGTGATTCGCACAACGGTTTCGGCGGAGCACATTCGCGCTGCTTGATAGTAGCGGTCCAGGACATCATTTTCGGAGCCGCGAAAAAACAAGACCCCAAGTCGATCGCACTCCCGAACGATGGCGTTGTCGGCAACCGAATCGGTCGTAGCGACTACGGTTTCGTGGAGCAGCGTAGCCCGCCGCAAACGGCTGACCACGCGCGCCAAAACAGTCTTTCCGCCCAGATCCATAAGAACTTTGCCGGGCAAACGCGTGCTACCCATTCGGGCCTGGATAATCGCTGCAATCTTCACTACTGTTCTCCCGCGCCGTTCATCGCTCAATATCATTTTTCGAAGTGCGCCAGAACTTTGACCAGCGCGTGGACTACATCTTCAATATCAGCGTCGGTCATACCGTGAAACATCGGCAGACTGATCAAACGTTCATACGCCGCCTCAGCCACGGGATATTCCCCGCCCTTGTATCCAAAACGTTCTCGGTAATACGGATGACGATGGACTGGGATGTAGTGAACATTCACGCCAATGTTTTCCGCGCGCAGCGCCCGGAATATTTCGCCGCGACCCGACGAGAGCTTGGTCAAACCCAGACGTATCGGATAAAGATGCCAGGCGGGATTGACATCCGCGCGAGTCTTGGGAATGAGCACGCCGTGCATGTTGTCAAGTTCGGCTGCATACCGGGCTGCAATTTGCCTACGTCGAGCAAGGTTGCGTTCCAGTTTCTTCATTTGCTGCAGGCCAAGAGCGCAAGCGATGTCAGTCAGCCGATAGTTGAATCCCAGCAGCACCATCTCGTAGTGCCATTGGCCGGCGCTCTGCCGTTGTCTGGCATCGCTGCTGATACCGTGATTCCGAAAACGGCGAAGCGTCTCGGCGAAAGCCGGATTGTCGGTCGTGACCATGCCGCCCTCGCCGGTTGTCAGATGCTTCACAGGGTGAAAGCTGAAAACGGTCATGTGGGCAACGCTGCCCACGCGGCGTCCGCGATATTCCGCGCCCAAGGCATGGCAGGCGTCCTCGATCACGGTGAGCCCGTGCTTCTCTGCCAATCGCAGAATGGAATCTAAGTTCGCAGGATGCCCAGCGTAATCGACGGGAAGGATTGCTTTTGTGCGTGACGTGATCCGCGCAGCCGCCAATTCAGGATCAAGGTTCAGCGTGTCTTCGAGAACATCTGCGAAGACCGGCGTCGCGCCCTGATAGAGCACGCAATTCGCCGTGGCGGCAAAAGTCAGCGGAGAAGTAATCGCCTCATCTCCAGGTTGCAATCCGGCGGCGAAAGCGGCCGCATGCAAGGCGGCCGTTCCTGAGCTAAAACTAACGGCGTATTTCGCACCCACCCACGCGGCCATCGCCTCTTCGAATTCAAGGACCTTCGGACCGGTGGTCAACCAATCCGAGCGCAGCGTTTCCACGACCGCTTGAATGTCGCTCTCGTCGACGGACTGTCGTCCGTAAGGAAGCAGAGTCTCCCGGACAGGCGATCCGCCGTGGACCGCCAGCACTTCGCTGCTCACTTGAGTTACGGTCATGAGTTTCCCATTAAGCCGGAGCGCGGAGTTTCTCTTCCTGTGGCCAGGGTACGAGCAGGGGAGAACTTTCGCCGACGAGTTCATACAGTTCCTGGGCGCTCATCCACTGGGAATTGTTGTCGCTGGAATAACGAAATCCATCCGGAAGAGGGCGCGCCTGCTTCCAGTTTTCTTTTCGCCACCAGGGATGCGCTGGCTGGATCACATACATGTCATCCATCTCCAGCGCGTTGCGGGCTTCATCTTCGGCGAGCAGCACCTCGTGCAGTTTCTCGCCCGCGCGGATCCCAATCGCTTCCACATCGCAACCGGGCGCGATCGCCTCGGCCATTTCCACCAGCTTCATGCTGGGAATCTTAGGAACAAAAATTTCTCCCCCGTGCATCTGCTCAATGCAGCGGACTACAAATCTGACTCCCTGCTCGAGGGTGATCCAGAAGCGGGTCATGCGCGAATCGGTGATGGTAATTTTCCCGCGCTTGCGTTGCTCCTGAAACATCGGAATCACGCTGCCACGGCTGCCCAACACGTTTCCGTAACGGGCGCAACTGAATCGCGTATTCTGCGCGCCGGAGTAAGCGTTGGCCTGCACAAACATTTTTTCCGCACAGAGTTTGGTTGCGCCGTACAGATTGATGGGGTTCACCGCTTTGTCCGTGCTCAGGGCCAGAATTCGGCGCACGCCGCGGTTGATCGCGGCATCAATAACGTTGCGTCCGCCCATGATGTTGGTTTGGATGGCTTCAAATGGATTGTATTCGCAAGCAGGAACTTGTTTGAGCGCGGCAGTGTGAACCACAACCGTGACGCCGGACAAAGCTCGCTCCAGGCGTTGCGCGTCGCGCACATCTCCGATGAAATACCGCAGACTCGGGTGATCGAACCCGGACGCCCGCATGTCATGTTGCTTGAGTTCGTCCCGGCTGAAGATGATGAGCTTCTGCGGTCGGTATTCGCGCAACATCAGTTCGACAAACTTTCTGCCGAAAGAACCCG
>Ga0116223_10001904_pt1 | contig 20415 bp, 19 predicted proteins | sample Sb_taG_3_FD_90092 | JGI IMG/M metagenome (GOLD analysis project Ga0116223, IMG submission 90092) | Peat soil microbial communities from Weissenstadt, Germany - Sb_50d_a_PC metaG | ecosystem: Environmental > Terrestrial > Soil > Wetlands > Peat | place: Germany: Weissenstadt | collected 2010-09-21 | reverse complement strand
GTCTTTACTGCCGTTGAAATGGGCGAGCAGCCACTCGCCTGTGCACCGAAAAACTTCACCGGCTTTGCTTCGACCAATCCCAACTCAATCAATTCGTCGAACGCCTTTTTGATCTTGGTAATCAGCGATCCGCCAGCCATGGGCACGACAACGTTGTCCGGCAATCTCCATCCCAGTTGCTCCGCGACTTCGAATCCTACTGTCTTCGAACCCTCCGCATAGTAAGGACGCAAATTCACGTTGACGAATCCCCAGCGACGTTCATCCGCAATCTGCGAACACAGTCGGTTCACCTGGTCATAGCTGCCCGCAATCCGCACCAGCTTGGCACCAAAAACCTGTGTGCCTAGAATCTTCGCGGGTTCAAGGTCGGCCGGAATGAAAATCCAGGCTTTGAATCCGTTTCGCGCCGCTTGCGCCGCCACGGAATTTGCCAGGTTTCCGGTCGAAGAGCATGCGACAGTATCGAAGCCGAAGCTGCGCGCTTGTGCCAGCGCTACCGCCACCACGCGGTCTTTAAAGCTAAGGGTGGGCAAACAGACTGCATCGTTTTTTATAAACAGATTCTCAGCCCCAAGACGCGCCGCCAGTTGCGGTGCTCGAAGCAGAGGTGTAAAACCCACCGGTAAACTCGGCTGATAATTGGGCGGCAGCGGCAGCAACTCCGCGTATCGCCACATGTTGGCGGCGCGGGTGCTGATCCGCTCGCGGGTGAACCCGCCACGCACGGCGTCGTAATCGTAGAAAACTTCCAGAGGAGAAAAACAGTCGTCGCAGATCGACCGCGGCTGGTTCCCCCAACTTTTGTGGCATTCCCGGCAGCGCAATTCGTAGTTCGTGGAAAGGCCCGCAACAACGCCCGTTGAAACACTTGCAGCAGCGCTCATCACCTACTCGCTTTCTGGAGCCGCGGGACGAGCCTTCAGAACTGCTTAAAACGCGAACCTCTTTGCCGGGAAAACTAATGGAGGAAAAACAAGAACGAGATGCTGAAATTGCGGGCACCCCGAATCTCATGTCCCCCGTTTCCGGGTGAGAGTTGACACCAGACGACCGGGAGATGACTCCCGATCCGGTTGTCGTGGCTTCTTAGGGCTCGTCCCTCAGCCACTCTTCATGAAATCCAAGGTCTGCTCCGAAGAGCAAACTTGTTTTGGATATTACATTGCCGCCGATTGTGCCGTCAACCACATGCTACATAAAGCTCGTCAGCCCAAGCCTAACGCCGTGGGGTGTTTTGGCTGATAGAGGCCGATCTGCGCCCCGCTGGGAAGTTTGATCCTGGTGATCGAACCCCAGCGCTCGTTATGAACCTCCGAACATGCCACGCCTTTTTTCCTCAGCGCAGACATCTCGACCTTGAGATCGTCACACATCAAATAAAGTTCGTGCCGATTATTCCCCTCGTCGGGATGGACCGCGGCCTCCGCCGGAGGCAAAGCAAAAATCAGCCATCCGTGGCCCGCATCTACAGACTTGAATCCAAGGACATCTCGAAAGAACGCGCGATCCGCCTCTGCATCCTTGCTGTACACGATGACATGCGCACCCAAAATCATAAACGTCCTTTCTCGTCCCGTTCCGGAGGCAGTTTCTTGCAGCCAACCGGCTAGTTGATCTTTTTCCAAACTACGTCTTCGTTATTTCTCCGGTCAATCAGCGCATCCACTTTCCCGCTGTCGACGTGGTGAAAAAGAATTCGGCCCTCGACTCCTTTGCGAAAGAATATGTCCGTGGCTTCAGGAATGAGAAGGTCCTTCGGCCGGTTATCGCGCTGGCGGTATAAAAGCTTGCCGTCGGTCGAAACCGTCAGCGTGTTCCCCGGAGCAAGTCCGTAGGTTCCGACATACTCGGCAAACTTGGCCGTATCCGCTTTGCCGGGCGCTGGGTCTTCGTAGTACCGCAGCACCTGACTCGCAATAATTTGCCATTGCCCGTTGCGGCGCATCCAGGTGTCAGTTTCGTGATAGCGCGCGGTCATCTCCTGGCCGAAGATGGTTTCTTTTTCATCCTCGTCGTAGCTCAAGATCGCGATGTGGCGCTCGATGTGGCTTTTGGCGTTCGCTATCTTGATGCTGCCCGAATAGCCGGTCGGCAATGGGGTGATATCGGCGACCAGAGCCGCTTTGTTCATGTTCCTGCCTTTTTCGTCGAAGAACAAGCAATCGTCGGCAAAGTATTTTTTCCAGGGATTTTGGTCACCCACCGCGACCGAATCCGCCAGTTGCTGCGCCCGCCGTACAAGCTCGTCCTGCGTGATGTCGCTTTTCGACATACAGGATGTCAGGGTTAGCAACATCAACCCAATCGCGAACAACAGAATGATCGGCTTCTGCACGATACCCTCCAGCCATCTCAGACTTCACCGACACGATGACGTTAGCAAAGTAGTTTCTGCCTTGCCGTGGCTCACCCTTTCAGCCTGCCTGCGGTTTCGCGGAGCGCAGCTTCCAAACGGCCTGCCGCAGAATGCCCAGCCAGACTACAGCGTCGCGGGCCGGCAGGTTCAGGCGCCGGACCAGGCGGCGCATTCTTTCCTCCACGTCGGCTATGGGACGACGAGTCAGATATCCGCTAATGCGCATTACTTCGAGCAGCGTCGTGGTGAGCCGCTCAAGCTCGACCGAGGTTGCACGCTTCGCATCTTCTGCTGGCCGCGGAGCTTTGCCATCGCGCACTAACTCGTAGAGGCACACGGCGACTGCCTGCCCCAGGTTCATCGAAATGTTTTCTTCACACGTCGGGATGCGCATCAGCCAGTGGCAGTGACTGAGAGCGGCGTTCGAGAGCCCGAACTTCTCCGAGCCGAACAAAAGAGCAACCCGGCTCGATCCCAGTTGCTTGCGGATCAACCGCGCGCCATATTCCAACCGTCTGAGTGGATGTTGTAATTCCCGATGACGCACCGCCGTCGTTCCGACCACAAGTGTACAGTCCGCAACGGCTTCGGCCACCGTCTTGTACTCTTCCGCGCTTTGCAACAACGCCGAGGCCCCGACCGCTGAACGCGCCTCGCGAAAACCTGCTTCGTAGGGGTTCACCACGCGTAGGCGCCGGAATCCGAAATTGCTCATGGCGCGAGCCGCGGCTCCGATGTTGAGAGGGTTACGCGCAGCCACCAGTACCACCCGCATACCGTCGAACTCATGTGTACCAGCCAAGAATTCCCACCAAATGTAGGCGCGGGCGTCCTCGCCCGTGCGAGTCCCACTTGAAGTCAGCTATTCAATGTGCGAAACGATCGCAAAAGGAATTTATCGACTGTACTGATTCATCTTCTTCTCTTCATGTCGCTCCAGGCCCAGCTGAATCAATCGCCCAATTAAGTCGCCATACGATACGCCAGAAGCCGCCCACAGCTTGGGATACATGCTGATCGTAGTAAAGCCAGGCATGGTGTTGATTTCGTTCAGGTATATCTTGCGAGTTTTGGGCTCCATCAGAAAATCCACCCGCGCCAGCCCCGCGCAATCTACTGCTTTAAACGCGCCGATCGCCAACCGCTGCACCTCTTTCGTTTCTGCTTTGCTGAGCTTGGCAGGAATGATCAGCTGCGATCCTTCGTCAAGATACTTGGCGTTGTAGTCGTAGAATTCCGTGCTGGGGACGATCTCGCCCGGCAGTGAGGCCTCGGGCCTGTCGTTTCCGAGCACCGAACATTCGATTTCTCGCGCCTTGTGCTTTGGTCCACCCACGCCCTGCTCAATGACAATCTTGCGATCGAACTTTGCCGCTTCTCCAATCGCTGGGCCGAGTTCCTTGCGATCATGCGCCTTGGAAATTCCCACCGACGATCCCAAATTCGCCGGCTTCACAAACACCGGATACTTCAGCTTGCTCTCGACCAGCTTCTGAACTTTCTTCGAGTTCGCTTCCCACTCACTCCGCAAAAACGTGACGTGTTTCACAATCGGCAATCCTGCGGCGCGGAAGAGCGCTTTCATGACGTCCTTATCCATGCCGGCAGCGGAGCCGAGCACGCCCGCGCCCACGTAAGGCATGTCCGCCAACTCCAGCAACCCCTGGATGGTTCCGTCCTCGCCGAAAGTTCCGTGCAGCACCGGGAAAATAATGTCGACATCGATAGCGCGGTCAGCGGCGCGGCGAGTGAGCGCGTGAGAAGATGCGTCAGTCGCGAACGGAGTCATGGCGCCGTGTCTCTGCGGCTCAGGCGGCACGACCACAGACTCACCGCGGGCCAGAACGGCAGCCCCTGGCGTCGAGTCAGGGTCACCCGCACGCAGATGCTTTTGATCTTCAAATTTGCCGAGCAGCAACCGCTCCGCGTCTGCGGCCGTGACCCATCGCCCTTCCTTGGTGATGCCGATGGGCACGACTTCGTACTTATCTTTGTTGATAGCGTTGAAGACCGACGCGGCCGAGAGCAGCGAAACTTCATGCTCCCCGCTGCGTCCGCCAAACAGAATGCCGACTCGAATCTTTTTCATGAGCTTTCAGTCTGGACGCCGAGCGGCCTCGGCGTCAATTGCGCTTCGGATTCCGGGGACAAAATCGGAGATGTGTTCCCCGTGGAACACATGGAAAATTGTAAACGCATGATTAAGGGCGACTTAGTGCGCGTCACTTCCCATGGGCACGCTTCAGCGTGCCCACGAAAGTAGACTTGACAGTTGGCAGCACGAATCAGCTACAGAATCTTCTTGCCGAATGCCGACAGCGCCAGTTCGACAGCCAAGTCCGCCGTGCGGTTGTGTTCGTCAATTACGGGATTCACTTCGACGATCTCGAAGCTCAGCATGCGGCCGTGGTCGGCGATGATCTCCATCGCGAGATGCGCTTCGCGATAAGTTGCTCCTCCGCGAACCGGGGTTCCTACGCCGGGTGCGTCTTCGGGATCGACCCAATCCATGTCGAGCGAAACGTGGTAGCCGGCAGTGCCTCGCCCGGCGGCGCGCAGAGCTTCTTCCATCACCGTGCGCATGCCGCGCTCATCAATGTCGCGCATGGTGAAAACGTGGATTCCGGTTTTGCGCACGTTTTCCTTTTCGATGGCGTCGATGTCGCGTACTCCGACCAGCACACAGTTTTCCGGCTTAACCTTGGGAGAGAAGTCGAAGATGTTGGACAATTCTGGAGGACCGAGCCCCATAATTGCCGCCAGGGGCATGCCGTGAACGTTGCCGCTGGGAGAGCTGTCAGGCGTGTTGACGTCGGTGTGCGCGTCAATCCAAATCAATCCGATTTTCTGGTTCTGGCGGCGATAAAATTCGGCGACCCCGGCAACTGTTCCCGCCGCAATGGAATGATCGCCGCCCAGAGTAATCGGCACTTTGCCCGCCTCCAGCGTCTTCACCACGAGTTCCGCGTGTTTCGTGCAGGTGGCAGTGATCTCTTTTAAATATTTTGCGTGCGGATCGCCTTCCTTCTTCTGCTCGGCGATGGCGACAGATACGTTGCCCGCGTCTTCAACCACGTGGCCGAGCGCCTCCAATCGCGCTTCAAGGCCAGCCACGCGTACGGCTGAGGGTCCCATATCCACGCCGCGGCGCGACTGGCCGAGGTCGAGCGGTACCCCGATGACGCGAATCTTCCGGGGAGTGATGCTGGAGAAGGATGGAGTAATGTTTGTCATAAGTTCGTGCTAACTTACCGCTCGCCCGTGGAAGGTCCCTAGGGATACAACCGGTGCAACATTCTCGGGAACGGAATCGTCTCGCGCACGTGTTCCAGCCCGCAGATCCATGCTACTGCCCGCTCGATTCCCATGCCGAATCCGGAGTGGGGCACGCTTCCGTATTTTCGCAAATCGAGATACCACTTGAACGCTTCTTCCGGCAAACCGTGTTCGTGAATGCGTTTGACCAGCAGATCGTATGATGCCATGCGCTGCGAGCCGCCAATGATTTCGCCATAGCCTTCGGGCGCGAGCACGTCCACGCACAGGGCCAGATCGGGCCGCAGCGGGTCCGGCTCCATGTAGAACGCCTTCACTTTCGCGGGATAGCGATGAACCATCACCGGCCGGTCGAACTGCGACGAGATGTAGGTCTCGTCCGGCGAACCCAGATCTCCGCCCCATTCGAAGTTGTTTTCGAGAGCGCCTTTCGCGTGTGCTTCCTGCAGCATCTTTACGGCGTCGTCGTAGGTGATCCGCGGAAATGGAGCGTCGATTTTCTCCAATTTCGAAACATCGCGGCCAATAGTTTGCAGATCGGGGCGTCGGCGTTCCAGGCAGCGCTTTACCAGAAAACTGAGAAGCCCTTCAGCGAGCTGCATGATGTCGTCGAGCTCGGCGTAAGCCACTTCTGGCTCGACCATCCAGAACTCGGTCAGGTGACGTCGAGTTTTACTTTTCTCGGCGCGGAACGTGGGGCCGAAAGAATACACCTTGCCCAGCGCCATTGCGGTCGCTTCGATGTAAAGCTGTCCCGACTGCGTGAGATACGCCTGCTCGTCAAAGTAATCGACGGGGAACAAGGTGCTGGTGCCTTCACACGCGGCTGGCGTAAGAATTGGCGGATCGGTCAAGGTGAAGCCGCGCTCGTCAAAAAAATCGCGCGCAGCTTTGATGATCTCGGCGCGGACGCGGAGAATCGCGGCCTGGCGCGGGGTTCGCACCCACAAATGCCGGTGTTCCATCAGGAAATCGACGCCGTGTTCCTTCAGGGAGATGGGATAGGGATCACTCTCGGCGACGCGCTGGACTACCCGCACATCTGAAATGTCCAACTCGAAGCCGCCGGGAGCGCGTTTGTCGGCGCGCACTTTGCCTTCGACAATCACGCTCGATTCCTGAGTCAATCCTTTTACGGCTTCAAAGACTTCCGGTGAAACCGCGTTCTTAGGCACGACGCCCTGGATGACGCCTGAGCCGTCACGAAGCTGCGGAAACAGCAGTTTCCCACTCTCACGCAGGTTGTAGAGCCAGCCGCGAATGGTGACGCTCTGACCCTCGTGTTTGCCGACTTCGATGATTGTAGTTATGGGAGATGACATAATTAATTTGTTAATTTAGTAATTGAGGAATTTGGTAATTGCAAACGACGTAGTTTAATTGCTCGATTACTAAATTACTCGATTGCTCAGTTTCCGATGGTTACGATTCTTCCAACTTTCGGTACGCTTCGGCCATCCTTTCGACCGGATTGACCTTTTCATCGCCCTCGATCTCCAGCAGCAATGGTGGAGTATGCGGCGCCGAGCGCAGCAGTTCCATAGCTTGTTTCCAGTCGATAGATCCGCTTCCAGGCCAAAGGTGCGAATCGTTGTCTTTGGCGTTGTCGTGGATATGAGTGGAGTGGACGTAATTCTTGACCGTTTCAAATGCCTGAGGCACATCGCTCATGATGTGCGCGTGACCGAAATCAAAACATACGCCCACGTCATCGAAGTGTGCCGCGCGGATGAATTCCACCAGACGCTCGGGGATGGACAATTCATTAGGGATGTTCTCCAGCAGAATACGCACTCCGAGCGGCTTCGCGAAGGCGCGCAGATGTTCGACCGAAGTCATTGCGGCTTCGAGTTTCCGATCGTCAAACGACTCTCCGCTCACGCCCAGGTGCTGAATCAGAAAACGAAACGGGATGTGCTCAGCCAACTCGATAGCGCGTTTTATTTCGTCCATGGCATCGACTCGACCGGCGCGATCGGCTGAAGCAACGTTGATCGGCGGAGACCCGGTGCGTCCTCGTTCATAGTCGGCGTAAAGAGGCGCGTGTACCGAGTTCAAAGTAATCCCGCTGGTGCGGAACCAGTCCGCGATTTCCCGCACATGCTGCTTGCGGTTGGCGTAGTCCAGATGCTGCCGCGCGGCAAAAATCTCGATCGTCTGCGCTCCGCCGCGCACCAACCCATCCAGCAGCCCAGGATGCAAGCGTTCTTTAACATAGACGTACGTCGATATCGCTTTCAGCATCAGTAACCCACTGCCTTTCCGTTATTTCTGAAGTCGCTCGCACCCAGACGTTCGCCGGTTTTCGGATCGATCGCGATGCACTCCCCGTCGCTCCAGTAGGCTCCGATCTCGACTTTGTGTCCCATTTGCTCGAGCAACTTGACGGCATCCGGGGGAAACCACTGCTCGACGTTCACCACATCCGGCATCCATTGATTGTGGAATCGAGGTGCATCCACCGCTTCCTGGATATTCATACCGTAGTCCACGACGCCCATCAGGATATTAGCCACGGTGGTGATAATCCGCGCCCCGCCCGGCGAACCCAGCACCAGATAGAGCTTCCCATCCTTCAGCACAATGGTCGGCGACATGGCCGAAAGCGGGCGCTTTCCCGGTCCGATCGCGTTCCCGGGGCCCTGAATCAGCCCGTAAAGATTTGGGACTCCCGGTTTCGAGGCAAAGTCATCCATCTCGTCATTCAGCAGGAAGCCCAGACCCTCCGCGGTAACCCGAGAACCGAACTCATCATTCAACGTCGTTGTGACCGCGACGGCGGTTCCTTCCTGATCGACGACCGAATAATGCGTTGTGTGCTCGGGCTCACGTACGACCAAAGGTTGTGGATGCTGCGAAGCGTACTGTTCCAATTCGCTGAAGATCGCGGGCCGCTTCAGATCTTTGCTGACACTGGCGCGCGCGGGATCGATCGACCCCCGCCAGGCCGCGGCATACTTCTTATCGAGAAGTTGGGGCACGGGAATCTTGGAAAAATCCGGGTCCCCCAAGAACTCCGCACGATCATAAAACGCGCGTCGGAAAGCCTCAACTGTCAGATGGATCGACGCCGCTGACCGGTTTCCAGCCTTGGCAAGGTCGTAACCTTCCAGAATATTCAAGATTTCGGCCAGGGCAACGCCACCCGACGACGGTGGAGGAGCACTGATGATTTCGTAACCGCGATAGGTTCCGCGTATCGGTTCGCGCTCTTTCACGTCGTAGTGAGCGAGATCATCGGCTGTAATCTGGCCTCCGCCCTTCTGAATCGAACCAGCCAATTCCCGTGCCATCGCGCCACGATAAAAGTCGTCGGGGTTACTCGCGATCCGTTCCAGCGTCCGAGCCAAGTCGGGCTGCCGGAAGACCTCACCCTGCTTATAATAATTTCCGTTGCGCTGGAAGATACGCCGCGACTCGGGGAACTTCGCCAAGTCTGCGTCTTGAAGATCGCGTGCATCCTGCCAGTCCAGCGGATAACCATCCCGTGCCAACTTGATGGCCGGCGCCATGGCCTTGGCGAGAGTCAGTCTGCCGTATCGCTTCTCCGCGTAAACCATGCCTGCGACCGAACCCGGCACTCCGATGGCCTTGTAGCCGACGACACTCGCGTTGTCGATGACATTGCCGTGAGCATCGAGGTACATGTTCGCTGTGGCTGCCGCAGGAGCTTTCTCACGATAATCGACGAAATGTACGGACCCGTCCGCCTGGCGGATGAGCATGAATCCGCCGCCGCCAAGGTTTCCCGCCTGCGGATAAACCACTGCCAAAGCAAAGCCTGTGGCCACGGCGGCATCGATGGCGTTCCCGCCTGCTTGCATGATCTCAACTCCCGCGCGCGATCCGAGTTCGTGAACGCTGACGACGATGGCATGCTGCGCGTGGACAGGTTCCGTCGCCGCCACTGCGAGAGCGGCCCAAGCTACCAGCGCAGCCAGCAGCAACGCCACGAATCGATTGCACTTAAATCGCATGGAATCTGAGACTGTGGGCGGACCTTTGAGGCTAGCGTAGTGAGCGAGTGGGAGTCAAATTTGCGAGGGCAGCAACGGCTGCGAACTCGAGTTTGTCAGCTTTCAGCAACCTCTACGGCCCTAGCTTCGCTTCTTTTTTTGTGGTGCTTTGCGTCTCTTCCGGTTCAAGCCGCTGCCTGTGATTCTTGTTGCTTTAACTTTCATTTTCGCCTTTTGTTCGCTTTTCTGGGCTACCATCTCATAGGACTGTCGAATCAGATCCTCCAATTCATCTTTACGGAGCACATCCAATCGCTCCAGCAAAACCCATTTGTAGCGGCCCACATACGGCGCTGGACGAACCCCTTCCAGTTCGCACAATTGGGCAAAATTTTCGGGCGTGCACTTGAGGCACAGGCTCTGCGGAACCGCGCCCAAGCTCAGAGTGACAAAAATCTTTGCGGCCACTTTGAAGCAAAGAGTCTCGCCCCACTGCAAGTTTTCCCTTGCTTGCGGAAAGGAGAGACAATAGTCTCGAACCGAATCAACGTTCATACTGATTGAACCATCTGAGATAAACCGGTACCCGCCACTCGAACGGACAAGGAGATTGAAATGGAAACCCGTCAGCTTGGCAAGTCCGATTTGAACATCAGCCGCGTAGGTTATGGCGCGTGGGCCATCGGCGGAGGTGGTTGGCAGTTTGCCTGGGGAGCGCAGGACGACGACGACTCCATCGCCGCAATTCACCGCGCGCTCGAATTGGGCGTCAACTGGATCGATACCGCGGCGGTTTACGGGTTGGGGCACTCCGAAGAGGTCGTCGCCCGGGCGCTCAAGACCTGGCCTGGCGCGAAGCCCTACATTTTTACCAAGTGCGGTTTGCCCTGGGACGCGCAGCGCAATGTCCAGAAGATTCTGCACGCAGATTCCATTTGCCGTGAACTCGAAGGCAGCCTGCGCCGCCTGGCCGTCGATTGCATTGATCTCTACCAGATCCATTGGCCTCCGGAGCCGGACTCGCCTGAACTTGAAGAAGGGTGGTCCATTCTTGCGGCGCTGCAACGCCAGGGTAAGGTGCGTTGGATCGGTGTCTCCAATTTCGAGGTCAAACAAATGCGCCGCGCGCAGAGCATCGCTACCATCACCTCACTGCAGCCGCCGTATTCGCTGATCAATCGTGGGGTCGAGCAAGACATTCTTCCTTACTGCCAGCGTGAAGACATTGGCGCGATCGTCTATTCACCGATGGCTTCCGGGCTTTTGACGGGAGCGATGACCCGGGAACGCGCGGCGAGGCTGCCGAAAGACGACTGGCGCAGCAGCGATCCTGAGTTCAAGGAGCCGAGACTATCGCGGAACCTTGCGCTTGTGGAGCGGCTGCGGGAAATCGGGAAGCGTCACGGCCGCTCACCGGGCGAAGTGGCGATTGCCTGGACGCTGCGAAATCCCGCGGTAACCGGTGCGATTGTCGGAGCACGCAATGCTCGTCAAGCCGATGGCGTAATGCGAGCCGGAGAATTCCAACTCACCGACAAAGAAACTAACGAAATCGAAGACTTTTTCGAAGAAACCGCTGCGTAGCATCAAGAACACCGGAGGCGTTCTTTCGCTTACTCAAAGCTGGAGGCCAATGGCTGAAAGCTCTACACTTCCTGCTTGGCTTCGCCCAACGTCACTTGCACGTCCATCTTTTTCTTCCCGCGGTAAACAGTGATGCGGACGGTATCGCCGGCGCGGTGATTGTTCATCATCTGCGCCAGTTCTTGCTGGTCTTCAACCTTTTGTCCATCAATTGCCACGATAAGGTCTCCGCCCACTGTGATCGGAATATTTCCCAGAAACGCGCGCTCGTTGCCGCCGCGCAGGCCGGCGTTGTCTGCCGCCCCGCCTGGCACTGCTTGCACGATCAGCAATCCGTAGTCCGCTGCCAGTCCCAATTGCTCCGCCAACTCAGGGTCGATGGGAATTGTGCGCACGCCCAGTGCCGGACGCCGCACCCGGCCGAGAGTGAGCAGATCGTTGATGACCGCTTTGGCGGTATTGATGGGAATCGCAAAGCCGATGCCCGCGCTCTGGCCGACACTCGAAGCGATCATGGTGTTAATCCCGATTACCTCGCCGTGCATGTTAAGAAGCGGGCCGCCAGAATTTCCAGGATTGATCGATGCGTCGGTTTGGATGGCCTCGTCAATCGTCATGCCGTCGGGCTCTTGCACGGAACGGATCGAACTCACGATCCCGCGCGTCAGCGTTCCCGACAATCCGAACGGATTGCCGATTGCGTACACTTTCTGGCCGACTTGCAAATTGCCAGAGTTGCCGAGCACCATCGGGGTGAGGTCGGGCGCCTTGATCTGAACCACAGCTAAATCATGCGAGCGATCGGTCCCCACGATGGTGGCCTTATACTTCTTGCGATTGTGCAGCGTCACTTCGATTTGGCGCGCCTGCTCGATTACGTGATAGTTAGTGAGAATGTGTCCGTCTTTGTCGATAATGAAACCTGACCCCTGGCCTTCCTCGGGCACCAGTCCGTAGAAGAAGTCAAGCGTAACTACCTTCGACGTGATGTTCACCACCGAACCTATATTCTTGCGGTATACGGTGATGTTGTTCTGCTCTTCAGCGTCGAGCAGGTCGCTGGCCGCCGCTTCGCTTATTTCGATCTTGCCCGGACGCCCGACCCAATCCACAGGCCTCTGCCGGCCGGAGTGGTAGGTCGTGAAATAGAAAAACGCGCCGGCAAGAATCACGGCGAACAAAACAGGACGAAGCAGCCTCATAGTTCAGCAACCTTCCACGAGTTCACATTCTATTGTAATAAATACCGGCCGGGTCCTACCCCGTAGCGCGCTTCAGTTCGTCGTAAACTTTTCGTACCTGCTTTTGAGTGTGGTCCAACGACCCCGAATTGTCTATTACGTAGTCGGCAGCTTTGATCTTCTCTTCATCCGAAAACTGGGCCGCCATCCGCCGCGTAACCTCCCTGCGAGCGGCGTCCTCGTCCACACCCAAACGCACAGCCCAGCGATGAACTCGCTGTTCGGACTCGCAGGTCACAACCACCAGGCGGTCAAAACGCTTCGCCACCCCGGCTTCCAAAATCAGCGCAGCCTCAACCATGGCAATCGCCCGCGGATCTCCGCGGCCAATTTCCTCCATCCATTCCTCCTGCCTTCGAATTACAGCGGGATGGACAATTTGATTCAGCTCTTGAATACGGGAAGGCTTGTTTTCCCCCGGCGAACCGAACGCCGCTTCGGCCAGGCGGGCGCGATTGACGGTGCCATCAGGGTTGAGAATTCCACCGCCGAAATGCTGTACTACTTCCTCGTAGACACCTTCACCCGGCTGCATGAGTTGGTGGGAAATCGCATCCGCCTGAGTCAGATGGGCGCCGAACGCCACAAACATTTCTCCCACAACGGATTTGCCGGAAGCAATCCCGCCCGTCAGTCCGACTTTCAGCAAGCCAGCCTCATCTGGAAAACCCGATTCACCACGGAGACACGGAGGCACGGAAAAAGGAATGCATCGTCACCGGACGAAGAAAACTCTCACGATCTTTTTCTCGGTGTCTCGGTGTCTCCGTGGTAAGAGTCCCTCAGATCCGTGAAACCTCCGCCACCCGCCCGCCTCGCCGTAGTTTCGCTGCCCGCATCGTGTTCGCCATCAGCATCGCGATGGTCAATGGCCCTACACCTCCGGGCACTGGCGTAATCGCCCCTGCCACCTCCGCCACCTGGGGATGGACGTCTCCCACCAGCGTCGACCCCTTTGTACGAAACGTTTCTTCTCGCCTCGCATTCCCCCCGAACAATCGATCGAACTCCGTTCTGTCCGTTACCTGGTTCATGCCCACATCGATCACCGTCGCACCCGGCTTGACGAATTCGCGCGTAATCATTCCTGCCCGGCCAATGGCGGCGACCAAAATGTCCCCGCGCCGGCAAACTCCGGGAAGATCGCGCGTCTTCGAATGGCAAACCGTGACGGTTGCGTTGCCATTGAGCAACAGCATCGCCGTTGGCTTGCCCACGATGTCACTGCGTCCTACGACCACGGCTTCTTGGCCGGCAATCGGAATGTTGCTGCGCCGCAGGATTTCCATAATTCCCGCCGGTGTGCAAGGCACAAGCCCCGGCCGCTGCGTCGAGAGGAAGCCCACATTCATTGGATGAAACCCATCCACATCCTTGGCGGGATCGACCGCTATCAAAATTTTCTTGGCATCCACGTGTGCAGGCAATGGAAGCTGCACCAGGATGCCGTCGATCTCGTCACGGCGATTCAGGTCAGCGATCAGTTCAAGCAATTCCTCCGTGGAAATGGTCTCTCGCGGAGTGTGCTGCTCGCTATAGATTCCGACTTCTTCGCTGCTTTTCACTTTTCCCCGAACATAAACCTCCGACGCCGGGTTGTGGCCGACCAGGATTACCGCGAGTCCGGGACGCATCCCCGCACCCGTCATCGTCTTTACTGCAGACGCAACTTCCGCGCGAATCTCGCGGGCGATCCGGTTACCGTCCAGGACAATCGCAGCCATCAGCCCTCACTTACTCAGTTTTCCATACTGGAAAGTCTGCGTCCCCTGCTTTCTCCACATTCAGCTCAGCAAACTCCCGCACTCGGTCCAGGCCCGCCTGCAATTCCGCATGGAACCGTTCTTTTTGAGAATCATCCGCATCTTCCGGAACCGCGATTCGCCGGCTCACCCGCATCAGCGCCCGCGAAAACGGTTTCGGAATCATCGACCGGTCCCACGTATTCAGGATCCAGGCCTTGTCCACTGCGATGTGAAACGCGACCATTGGCGCACCCGTCGCGCGTGCCAGTAGAACCGGCCCCGGCTTGGCCACAAATCGCGGACCGCGCGGGCCATCGATGGTGAACGCCACGGCCCAGCCCTGTTCGAGCTCCCGCCGCATGCCCAGCAATGCCCGGACCGCGCCCCGGCTGGTTGATCCGCGCACTTTGACAAAACCAAATTTCCGGATAATACGTCCTGTCCATTCTCCATCAAAACTATCGCTGCTCATCACCCTGATCTGCAAGTTCCGCCAGATGTAAGTTGCCGGGAAAATGCAGCTGTGCCAAAACGCAAAAACAATGGGGCGCGCTCCGAGAGCCGTCGGCGCCCCATCTTCAAATGACACCGACACGCGCAGCGTCGGCCCAATTATCCGGATCGCCAGGAATCCCGTCCACGTGATCAGCCAAAGCAAGAATCTTTGCCACAAAGTATAAGGCCGCCCCTGCGTCGATGCCCCGCTCGAGACCGGCGACGTAGTCGCAACGCTCACTCCGCCATTGTACCGTTCGACGCTCTGTGTGTAGTGGACAGCCCTATCCGATGCCATTGATCTTTTAACCAGAACAATCGAAAGGCATACCCGGACAGGATTTGGGCAGTCGTTTCAGGAAGGCTGCGCCATCCAACTTCAGAACGGAAAGCGGATCGACAAATAGGTATGTGGTTTGTGGGACGGAAGGATGTCGTGGCGATTTCGAATCCGCTGCGGAAGCGATCAGAAGGCGAAACGACCACCGACTGTCGGAGCAAAGTTGTTGTCGTAGTTATAGGGGACGCCGGGTTTATGAGGAATGGCGATGGCCAGACCGCCGTTTACGTAGGAATACGCAATTCCGGCAAAACCGTCGAAACGCTTGGTGAAGTGATGATCGGCATAGAGCGACCCCTCGTTTAGGGTGCCCGCGCAGGAACTGCGGAAACCGGCTGCCGGCGAGCAGGTCGGCGGAAGTCGGAAGTCGTTCTGCCGCTGTTGATACCAGGACAGAGTGAAGTCGGTTTTGGTGCGGTAGGTGTACTTTGCGCCCGTCCACCAGATGTTCACCAACTTTTCAGAATCAAGATTGTAGTCTTCGACCCCGCTCATGATATAGCCGCCCTGGTCCGAGGCGCCCACGCCCAACGGGTTCTTCGGGTTATTCTGCCAGATGTATTCGTAGCCGGCAAAAAACTTGAATGGGTTCCACGCATACTTGGCAGCGGCCATAACGGCGCGGTTGTCGGTCACGATGCCATATACGGTGTTGTTCGGGTCGATCAGGTTGGCCCCGTTGATGGGGTTTGTATTGATGCTGTCGGTGGTCGACTGATATCCCTGCGTCGGACTCTGAGGTCCCAGCAAGGGGTTCAATACGCTGATCGCCTGGTTGTACTGTTGGAAGACGACGTCGGCAGAGAACTTGCCGTAGTCTCCGCCGAGATCGAATCCATAGGCGTTGTTATGCGCCGATTCCGGCGTACAGGTAGTGGCAGTCCAAGTCCCGGAGGCGGAGTAGCAGCCGCCAGAACCATCGGCGAATTTATACATCGCGCCGAAATGGACCGGGCCGTAGGCGAGGCGATACTTCAGGGCGTCGTCCCAGCGGCTGTTCTCGGTGTCGCCTCCGCCGGCCATCGTGCCGTTATACCCGATATACGAAAAGGCATAAGCACCGCCAGCCGGATCGTAAAGGAGCATCGCATCGGTGCCGAGAGAGCGCTGACGGCCGAAGGTCAGCGTGCCGAAATGCGTGGACGATATACCGGCATAGATTTCGTCATTGAAGGGTTGGCCCGCGCGTGCGCCGTCAATGGCGTACGAATAGCTCTTCCTGGGAAGGCCGTTGTTGATGGTCTGGGTGGCGGACGCGTTGGCGAGCAGGCCGGACTGCGGATTGATGCCAGTTGAAGCGTTGAACACAACCGACCAGCCAGGCAGAAACTCTTCCTTGCCCTTGATGCCGAGACCCGTCTGCTGCAGGTTGTTCGGCGCGATGAGGAATCGATGTTGAAAGCCGTTTCGGTTCACCAGAGATGCACCTTCGTAGTTATAGCCGTTTTCCTGTAAGCCGTGGCTGACCCAGCCGACGCCGATGTCATACGCACCGTAGAGCGTGATGCCGTGCCAGGTCAGCGTGCAATCGGTGGTCGCGAACTCGTGGCCGCTTGCGCAGACGTCGGGGGTGCTCCGCTGCATCTTAATGTCGACTGTGGCGTCCTGGCCAACCGCCAAGCTGATTCCGGTGTGCGTTTCGTCGGCGAACCCTAGTTTTGCCGCGCGAATCTCGAAGCGTCCCAGAGGCAGGCCGGACACCTGATAGTGCCCCCCGCCGTCGGTTGTGATCGTGCGCGTTGCCCCTGTGTCGACGTTCCTGATTGTCACCGCGACATTGCGAAGGGCTGCGCCGGTTTGGTCCGTCACCACGCCGGAAAGGCTTGCTCCCGTTTGGGCCTGGGCAAAGGTCCAGGATGACGAAAGCAAGAAACTAACCGCTGCGATTAACAGGTAGGCCTTGCGCATCGTGCCTCCAAATGTAAGATTGCGTGAAAGAATCAGAAGTGTATAACAAGTATGTTTTAGCTGTCCAATACTATGCGGTTTTATCCTGTTCAAGGTCGAGTTCCGAGCTATACTACCGAAGGAAGTTAGCGCGATTGACCGGACCCTGCGTTGACTGTACGATTCGTTTCCATGCAGAGAAACGGCAAATCCGTACGGAAGACTGAGGAGTTGCTGAAACTCCGTGACGCAGCCTTGCAGATCGGAATCAGCTTCCCCACCATCAAGCAATGGATTTACAAGAAGAAGATTCGCAGCGTTCGGACGGCCGGAGGACATCACCGCATTCCGGAAAGTGAGGTGGACCGGCTGCTTTTCAGAACACGCGGCAGGACGGAGAAGGAACGCAATCTGGTCATCCGCCGCTGCAGCGGGCGTAATCAGTTAGTGGGGCGAATCGACGCGGTCCGCATCAGCGGTCTGATGGCGGAAATAGCGATTTCGATCGGCGGCCAGCAAATCACATCGATTATCACTTCCCGTTCCGCGCGTGAGATGCAACTGAAGCCGGGGCAGACTGCAGCCGCGCTAATAAAAGCTACCGAAGTAATGATTCTGCGTGTGTGACATGAGGCATTGCGCGAGCGTACGAAGACTAAGCCTGATCACACTTCTGGTGGCTGGCTGCATTCCTAAGCTATGGGCCCAGGAAATAACCGTGGCAGCGGCTTCGGACCTTCAATTTGCCATGCAGGACGTGGCCGCCCGATATCAGAAAGAAACGGGGAAGACGGTGAAGGCCATCTACGGTTCCTCGGGCAACTTCTTTCAGCAGATTCAGAACGGCGCTCCTTTTGACATTTTCTTCTCCGCCAATCTCGATTACGCGAAGAAGCTGGAAACGGCCGGACTGACCGAGCCCGGAAGCTACTACCCATACGCGAAAGGCAAGATTGTGATCTGGGTCAGAAATGACTCAAAGCTCGATCTGAGCACCGGCATGAAGGTGTTCCTCGATCCTTCTGTGAAGAAGATTGCCATCGCCAACCCGGAGCACGCTCCGTACGGGCAGGCCGCTGTGGCAGCGATGCAGAAGGTAAACATTTACGAAAAAGTGAAAGACAAGTTTGTGCTGGGGGAAAACATTTCACAAACGGCGTCGTTTGTCGTCTCCGGCTCGGCTGATGTCGGCGTTGTGGCCCTGTCACTTGCTTTGTCTCCCAATATGAAAGATAAGGGACGTCACGTCGAAGTTCCTGCCAGTGAATACCCGCCTATTGAACAGGCGTGCGTTGTTCTCGCTTTGTCAAAGAGCAAGGAAGCTGCACGGCAATTCCTGTTGTTCGTCAGGACGGCTGCGATCGCCGATGTGCTGAGGAGTTACGGTTTCGACGTACCGGGCGGCGAGGCCAAGTGATTTCCCCAAAAACCCGCTCAAATGCCGGGTCACAACGTGTGCAGATATGCCAGCAAGTCGTTAATTTGCTGCTGACTTAGGACCTGGGCATAGCCAGGCATCTTGTTGCGGCCAAGCCGAACGATGTCTGTCACCCGGTCATCATTCGCGGGCATCCCGCTCATCGGTAGATATGTCCGCTGGAACACGCCTTTCATGCTCGGCCCCTGCCGGCCTCGCGACGAGTAAGGGGCATGGCAACGGTCGCAATAGCTGTCATAAATGCGGCGCCCGGCGATCTGCTGCGGGTTGAGGCCGAGTTCGGCGTCGCTCTTACGTCGTTGCACGTCGCAACCGCAAAGCAGCAGGCTTGCCACAGAGATACACAACCAAAGACCGAATCGACTTGGATTTCTATTTCTGCGCTTTCGATCGATAAGAATGCCAGCTTCTTCCATTTGTCCTTTGAACACCAAAACAAACCGCTACAATAATAGAGCAAAGCCATACCCGGCGCGGCGAACCGAGTGAAAGCGAAACCCATAGCGGTGAAACGAGTATACGAAGAGCCTGCCCGTTCCGACGGGACGCGCGTCTTAGTGGACCGGCTCTGGCCACGCGGGCTGAGCAAGGCGCGCGCGGCAGTAGATAAATGGTTGCGTGACTTGGCGCCGTCCGATGCACTGCGCAAGTGGTTCCATGCGAGCCCCGAAGCTTGGCAGGTTTTTCGCAAGCGTTATCTCAAAGAGCTGGCGCGGCCGGAATCTGCCGAAGCGCTCGATGAACTGTATCGCCTGGCGAACCGGCGAAAACAACTGACGTTGCTTTTCGCATCCAGGAATGAAGAGCACAACAACGCGATAGTGCTGAGAGATCTGTTGGAAGGAATGCGCAAGCCCCCCACGGGCACTGGACCTGGCGGCGCGCGCGCGGTGAGGGATCATCAGGTAAAGAGGATGCCGCGGTGAAAAAAGCAGTCAGCATTCAGCATGGCTTACGAACGCTTTCGAGGGCCGCGACGAGCAACTGCTGAGTACTGAATGCTGAGTGCTACTTCTTCGCGTCATTCACAATCGCCTCGACCACGCTGTCGATGGCATCGGTTACGCGCTTGTTAGGCAAGCTGAAGTTGTTGGTCAAAATGGAAAATGCGACTTGTTGGCCGCGAGCGGTGGTCGCATAGCCGGAGAGCGCCTTGACACCGCCAAGCGAGCCAGTTTTGGCATACACATGGGTCCGGGGATCAAGGTTCGGGAAGCGGTCCGCAAGCGAACCGTCGATACCGGCGACCGGCAGCGTCTCCCTGAAACTTGCTCCCCACGATTGGCTCGCAGCAAAGCGCAATAGTTGCACCACCGCGTGGGGCGTGACCAGATTTTGACGAGAAAGTCCGGAGCCATCATAGAAAAGGTATTGGTCGTTGGGCACGCCCGCCTGGTTCAGGAAGCCGCGCAGCACTTCCAGCCCGCCTTCGACGGTGCCTGCGGCGCCTTTTTCTCGTCCTAACAGACGCAGCAAAATTTCCGCGTGCAGATTCTGGCTGACTTTGTTGATGACGCGCACATCTTCGATCAGAGGCTTGGACTGGTAACTGGCCAGCACCATCGGCTGACTGGGTAACGCGCGTGAAGGTTCGTCGCCACCGCGTGCAGGCGCGGACGCGGTCACCGTCAACGTGGAAAGGCTCGCCAATTCCGTGTGCCGGGTGCGTTGTTTGCCATAAACAACGATGCCCCGGTTCTCCAGCAATTGATGAAAGAGCGCGGCGGCGAATTCAGCTGGATCCTCGATGGCCAGGGCCTCGTTCGCGCCAGCATCGTCGAGAGGGACATTCCCCCATAAAGTGAGCGACGTGGATCCGGGCTCGCGGTTGATGAAAATCTTGCGCCCCGTGCCCGCAGGCGTCGTGATGATGCGGTTGTCGATAGCGTAATAATCGGCAAAAGGTGTGATGCTGACAAAAGCGTGCTCCCCGGCGCGATCTGCGGGCAGAATATTTACGAACACTACATTGTCGTTGATCGTAAGTGCAGAGACAGGAGCACCATCGGCGAGAACCAGATCATCCTGGCTCCAGCCTTCCCCGTAGCGCTCGAAGGCGAAGTAGGAGTCGTCGGCGATGATGTTGCCGTCGAC
>Ga0116223_10001902_pt1 | contig 20438 bp, 21 predicted proteins | sample Sb_taG_3_FD_90092 | JGI IMG/M metagenome (GOLD analysis project Ga0116223, IMG submission 90092) | Peat soil microbial communities from Weissenstadt, Germany - Sb_50d_a_PC metaG | ecosystem: Environmental > Terrestrial > Soil > Wetlands > Peat | place: Germany: Weissenstadt | collected 2010-09-21 | reverse complement strand
GGAATGTTAGAATTAGAGTTCCATGATTGCATACGTGCTGCTGCGGGTGTTCGTCATCCTGCTTCTGGTGGCGGCCAATGCCTTCTTCGCCGCAGCCGAGTTCGCGCTCGTCAGCGTGCGCGAAACCCGCATCCAGCAGTTGATCGAAGCCCACCGCGTGGGTGCCCGCACTGTCCTCAAACTTCACCAGCAACTCAGCCGCGTCGTGAATGGCGTGCAACTGGGAATCACCGTCACCAGCTTGACCCTGGGCTGGCTGGGCGAGCCGACCCTGGCGCGACTATTCGAGAGCTGGATCGGAAGTGTGCCGCATGCCACGATCTACGCTCATTCCATCGCCGTCGCGGTGGCGTTTGTGATGATCACCAGCCTGCACGTGATCCTGGGCGAACTGGTTCCCAAGTCGCTTGCGTTGCAACGCGCCGAGCGCGTCGCACTGGCGGTCGCAGCGCCCATGGATGTTTTCCTGACCGTCACCGGCCCCCTGACGATTGGCATGAGCCGCGTGGCCGGTTTTGTCCTGCGCGCCTTTGGGACACACGAGATAAGGCACGGTTCGGTTCACTCCCCCGACGAACTCAGGCTTATCGTGACCGCGGCGCGCACCTCCGGACAGCTCTCTTCCGCGCAGGAAGAGATGCTGCTGAACGCGCTCGAACTGGACAGCATTGCCGCGCGTCAGGTGATGGTGCCGCGGACCAGAATATTTTCCTTGCCCTCCGACCTGAGTGTGGACGAAGCCCTGTCGCGGGTGGTCGACGCCCAACACTCGCGCGTCCCGGTGTATGATCCGCAACGCGGTCCCGAACATATTGTTGGCGTGCTTTACGCCAAGGACTTGATGCGTTGGACGCGGCTGCGCCTCGGCCTCATCACTGCTCCTCCCGCGGCCATGCGCATTGCCCAGATGAAGATTGGCCAGGTCATGCACGATGTGCTGGTGGTGCCCGAAACCAAGTCGTTGCTGGACCTGCTAGGTGAATTCCAGCAGCGCAAGCGGCACCTGGCGGTAGTGGTCGACGAGTTCGGCTCCACCGCGGGAGTGATTAGCGTGGAAGACGTGCTCGAGCAACTGGTCGGCGAACTGGAAGATGAATTCGACGTCGCTACCACGCAGCCGGTGGTGACCGACGTGAATGCGCCGCTCGTGCTCGACGGAGCGGTCAACATTCGCGACCTCGAAGCCCAATACGAGCTGAAACTTCCACAGGACGAAGGCTTCGAGACTCTCGCCGGCTTCCTGCTTTCGCGGTTGCAGAAGGTGCCCGTAGGCGGCGAGGCGTTCGATTACGAGGGGCGCCGTTTTGTCGTCGAAAAAATGGAAGGGCATCGCATCGCAACCGTTCGCATCGAGCCCGTGCCCGCGGCATCGGTGTCGGCAGCTCCGGTGGTGGCGAAATCGGTGCAGCGGGCCGGAGACTAGCAGCCCGTGGTACAAGTGAATCCAGCCCCGGAGGGGCGGCCTAGCTTAGCCCCGCGCTTGAGCGCGGGGTAAAGTGGAGTGACGAGTCAAGTCCCGGAGGGACGACCGAGTTCTCACGCGCACTCTTCAGCGCTGGGAAAAGTGCGGAGAAATGATTCAAGGCCCGGAGGGACAGCCCAGTTCTCACGTACACTCTTTAGCCCCTGAGGGCCGGACATCACGGCCTAAGAATTATTTGTGAGATAGCTTCTTAGATTAGTTCCTTATGCCGCGCTACATACTCTCCCGCGTCCTTTACACCCTGCCGGTTATCTGGCTCGTCGTCTCCACCGTCTTCCTGCTGATTCACTTCGTTCCCGGCGATCCCATTCAGCAGATGCTAGGAGAGGGCGCTGCGGCCGGCGACATCCAGGCCGCGCGCCACGCCTACGGACTCGATGTGCCGCTCGGCGAGCAATACCTGAATTACTGGCGAGGCGTCCTCCACGGAGATCTAGGCAAGTCGCTGCGCTTCAACCAGGGAGTTACAAAGCTGATCGCGCAGCGCTATCCATTTACCTTGCAGCTCACGCTGGCGTCATTGTTCGTAGCAATTGTGCTGGCCATTCCCGCAGGAGTGCGCTCGGCCCAGCGCCGCAATCTGTGGGATGACCGCGTGCTAAGCGTAGTCAGCCTTTTCGGCCTGTCGTTTCCGAACTTCGCCTTGGGGCCAGTGCTGATCTTGTTCTTCGCCGTCAAGCTGGGATGGCTCCCCGTCTCCGGGTCCGGCACCATAGCCCATCTAGTGCTCCCCGCAATCACCATGGGCGGAGCGCTGGCCGCGATCCTGACCCGCATGGTGCGCACCTCGATGCTGGAAGAGTTAGGCCAAGACTACATCCGCACCGCCCGCGCCAAAGGCCTGCCCGAGCGCACGGTAGTCTATCGTCACGCCCTGCGCAACGCCATGATCCCAATCCTAACCGTCCTGGGATTGCAGTTCGGCGCGCTCCTGGCCGGCACAATCGTGACCGAAACCATCTTCTCCTGGCCCGGCATAGGACGCCTAACCATCCAAGCCATAGCCAACCGCGATTACTATCTAGTCCAAGGATGCATTCTGGCGATAGGGTTGACGTATGTCGCCGTGAACTTTCTGACTGACCTGCTGTATTCGGCGGTGAACCCGAGGATACGGCAGTAAAAGCGGGGTTGCAGCCCCGCAAGATGTAAAGGAAAAACTGTAATATAAGGTGTTCCTTGATTCGCACAGCTATTCGACGTTCGCTTTATCTGTGATCGCTATGCGCCCCATCATCACTACGTTCATAGGCGTCCTGTTGGCGTTGATGGCATACGAAGGGATTCGTTACGCCGTCAGGCAAGCGAGCCAACCGAGCCAGCTTGATGCCCTAGCTGAAATATCCGTTTTTTGCGAAGGATGGGCTCGCGACTCCCGCCCTACTGCAAAACTCGTTTGCCGTGGATCACCGCGACGATCAGCGCCTCGTCCTCTTGCAATCGGTAAATAATCCGATAACTGTAGACGAGAAGTTCGCGTGTGTTCTCATCGTCAAATTCAGGTACTTTGCGGCCTGCCCGAGGAAAGCGCGCCAGAATCCTCGTCTGGTTCACAATGTTCTTGAGAACAACGCCCGCGTAGGCGGGCGAATCGGCGGCAATGTAGTCGATGATGGAATCGAGATCCTGGGCGGCGCGTCTCGACCAGACTATTCGGCGAGCCATTTGCTGAAGCGACTCTCCACTTCCTCCTGCGTGAGAGTACCGTTGACGCGGGCATCCTCCAGCCCGCGGCGCACCTTGTCGAGAACATAGAGATGGTACTGAATATCTTCAACCGAGACGTTGTCCGGCAGCCTGTTCAACAACGACTCAACATCCCGTTTGACATTGCTCATGGCGATCCTTTCGACGAGCATACCATGCTGGCAACCTGCCGGGTGCCCCACGCCTGCCCTGAGCTTGTCGAAGGGTCTCGCGGTCTTCGAGACGTGGGATGCCGGCGCACAGCCCACGCCGATTTGGAGCTTGACTCTACCTGCTAAAATGGAACAGTAAAGAAATCTTGCACCTGCTTTCCGCCTCTTAGGAGGTGGCGCACCAAAGCGATCTTTGACATCTTTCCCGCACGACCCCGGCAAGGTCATGCGCCGGAACAATGCAATCTAGCCACTAGTAAACCTTTTATTATGAATATCTTGCATGTAAAGTATCTGGAATGAATACTTTACGAGCGAAAAAGCCTATGCGGCCGTTTCTTGACTGCTAACTCCCACTCGCTCAAGACTTTGCCTCTAAGTCTATTCCTTTGAAGACTTTGGCAGTAAATTGTCGCTAACATCTTGATTCCAATAGACCGAGGGGTAGGGGGGAGGGGGGTACCCAACGACAACAACCAACGGCGTCTTCAAAAGGCAGAGACCGAATTCAAGATTCGATGGCCACAAACGCACAACTGACAACCAGCAGCTGGCAACTGAGCCGTACCACCCGCGTCGCCCGCCACAATCCCTTGGCGGCCGTCGGAGTAGTGCTGGTGGCCATCTTCGCCTTCTCCGCGATCTTCGCGCCCTGGATCGCTCCGCAAGACCCCGCGCACATCGATCTCCCGAACCGCTTGCAAACGCCCTCGGCCCAGCATTGGTGTGGAACGGATGAACTCGGACGCGACATTCTTTCCCGCCTGATCTGGGGCGCGCGAATTTCTCTGTTCGTCGGCAGCAGCGTGGTTGCGTGTTCGCTGCTGCTCGGCCTCATCATCGGCAGCCTTGCCGGATACTACGGCGGAGCCATCGACCGCTTCGTCAACGTCGTGCTGATGAATGCGTTTCTTTCGTTCCCCGGCATTCTCATCGCGATCGCTTTTGTGGCCTTTCGCGGCCCCGGCATTTTCAATCTCGTTCTTGCCTTGTCGCTCGGAGGATGGGTGGGCTACGCCCGCCTGGTGCGCGCGCAAGTGCTGGCCGTCCGCGAACGCGAATTTGTCGAAGCGGCGCGCGCGCTTGGCGCCGGAGATCTCCACATCATTACCAGGCACATCCTGCCCAACATTATTCAGCCGGTCATTGTGCAGGCAGCCATCGGCATGGCGGGCGCGGTTCTGGCCGAAGCGACCATGAGTTTCCTCGGCCTCGGGGTGCCGCCGCCAACCGCGAGTTGGGGATCGATGCTGAACGACGCCCGCTCGCACCTCTTCGATGCTCCTCATCTGGTGCTCTTCCCGGCGGTGACGGTGATGCTCGCGGTCCTGGCCTTCAACTTTATCGGCGATGCGTTGCGCGACCTTCTCGACCCAAGATCCCGGATTGAGGCGGGTTTGTAATTTTCAAAAACTGTTTACAAATTCGTAACAATCAAAAATTTGTTATCCGTTAGAGTGGTTTTCAGTTGATGACCTTTCCTCTTTTTCCGCGTCCAATTCAAGGACAACAGATTGCGGAACTTTTTCCAGGGCTGGGTCGTATTGATAGACATCAAGGCGGGTTCGTATGAATAGACATATGGAACTGAAGTTTCAAGTCGAATGCTTGCAGGATGTGGCGGTCGTGAACTGCTCGGGACGCATGGTGCGCGGGTCAGCGCTCGACGAGTTCCGGCGCCGGATCGAGCAACTCGATCGTGTCCGGGTGCTGGTGCTTGATGTTTCTGAAGTCGAGCAGCTGGATGCGGGCGGTTTGGGAACCCTGCTGCTGGTGCGCCGTTGGGCGACGCGGAACTCGGCGAAGCTGAAGCTGGTGAATCCGCCAGCTTTCTTCCGCAGATTGCTGGAGGCGACGCAGCTCACATCGGTGTTTGAGATTTCTTCCCTGAAAGAAGCAATTTGCATTTTGCGGTCGCCGGAGCGTCCTCCTCGCTTCGCGGTCGCCTAGGCAAGTCGGATTCACGGGCGCGATGCTTTATAATTCGCGCCCATGAAGCCGTCCAGGTGTAACAACCTTCATGCGCCTGCCACATTCCTTTCCCACGTTACACGTAGGGGAAGCCGCCCCCGGCTGTCCAGCCGAGCGCAGTTCGGCAGCGTTTAGCCGCCCCTGATGACTCAACTCGCCCGCAAATTGCGCGTCACCGATTACTTCTCCCTCGGCTGGGGAACGATGGTGGGCGTGGGCTGGTTGGTCGTCATGGACGATTGGCTGATGCGCGGCGGCCCGCTGGGCGGCATTCTTGGTTTCGCGATTGGCGGCATTCTTCTGCTGCCCATCGGCTATGTGTACGGCAAGTTGGTGACGGCCATGCCCGACGCATCGGGCGAGGTGGCCTATACCGCGAAAGTCTTCCCGCGACCAGTCAGCTTCTTTACCGGATGGATGATGCTCCTAGCTTACTTCATTGTCTGCCCGTGGGAGGCCGTGGCCGTCGGGCGCATCGCTGGTTACATCTTTCCCGCGCTCGATTCCGTCGAGTTATACCGGGTGGCGGGGAAGCCGGTTTACCTGCCGCACCTGGCTATCGGGCTTGCGCTCACGGCACTTGTCACGGTGGTGAACTATCGTGGCATCCGGCTGAGCGCTACTTTTCAAAACTGGACCACTTTCGGCACGCTGGCGCTTTTTGTGATCTTCGTCGCCATTGGCGTCACGCGCGGATCGCCAGCCAACTTCCCACCTTTGTTTACGCACACTCCGTTTGTTTCCATTTTACTTGTGCTGCAGATCGTCCCTTACTACATGACGGGATATGAATCGGTGACCAAGGCTGCCGAGGAAGCCAATCCGCAATTTCGCGCACAAGGATTTTCGCGCGCCATCTTTGCGGCGATCATGGTCGGCGCCGTGTTCTACATCATCGTGATCGCGGCGGTAGGCTTCGTGGCGCCGTGGCGTGCGCTGACCGGTGCACCCTTCATGACGGCGGTCGCTTTCGAGCACGCTGTCGGCTCGCGCTGGATCGTCAGCATCATTCTCAGTGCCGCGTTGCTTTCGCTATTCAAGGTATTCAATGGAAATTTTATCGCCGCCAGCCGCTTGATGTTTGCCATGGGACGGCGCGGTCTGGTGGATGCGCGGCTTGCCAGCGTGCATCCACGAAATCAAACTCCTGCCGCGGCTGTCGTCTGGGTTGGAATCGCCACCGCTTTATGCATGTTTCTGGGCAGTGCGATCCTGGTTCCGATCTCTGAGGTTGGATCGGTTGCTTCCGCGACCGGATGGTTCGCGGCGTGCGCTGCCTATCTGTGGATGAGGCCCCAAATCGCAGACTGCTTGATCGCTCTGCTGGGCGCGTTGGTCGGTTTTGCAATGGTGCTGATGAAGTTTGTGCCACTTGTGCCGGGACACTTTTCCGTCTGGGAGTGGCTCGTGCTCGTACTCTGGATTATCCTTGGCACGTTGATTGGCCGCCCCTCGATTGGCAGCCCGCGCGGCAGACAGCGTGCCACCGGCTACGTGCCGTAGGTTTCAGTCGCAGGAGTGCCTCGCCACGAGCCACGAGCTGACGGCAGCCCTACGGCTTGACGGTCTTCGCGTCTGTTTCCGTACGCTTGGCTTCCGTTCGATCGACCGCCGCAACGCGCGGCTTAGCGAGCGTCCCCGTGAGAGTCCACGATTGCTCGTCACCACGCGTCAACACGAAGTCGAACCCGCTAGCCGCGGAAGCGGTTCCGCTTACCTGGTAAACGCCGTCGTGTGATTCCAGTCTGCCTGCGGAGAGTTCCCAAGCGCTTTTTTTCAGATGCAGCTCTCCGGCGAACCGGTGTACCGGCAGAGGCCACGCCGAGCCCGGAATTTCAATATGGGGCAGGCTGCCGTTCCGCATCACGAACTGCAACTTGCCGTCGGAGCGCGCCAATAGCTCACGAAAGCTGTCTCCGGATCCTTCCAGATCGAAATTCCCGTCGGCCGTTCCGGCAATCCAAGCATCGTTCATCAACGTGCCCACCTGCGCCAGCGAAATGTCTTGCAACGTGCCCCTGCCGTGATACCGCAGGGTTTGAGCCGATGCATCATGACTCGACACATCAATAGTCCAGTTCCCCTGATGTGTACCCTCCAGCAGTTGTCCGCGCAGAGCCGTCAGTGTGATCTTGCCTCGATCTACTTCCACTCGCGTCGCAACCTGGGTGGCGAACACCTTCTTCAATCCGAACCGGCCGACATGCAAGTTGCCGTGCGCCTGAATCGCGAGAAGTGGCGAAGGGCCCTGCGGCGCATTGGAATTGGAATTCAAGATGCGGTACCAAGGGACTTTGGCGGGATGCGGCGTGAACCATTCGGCGAGATCTCCGGTCGAAAGCTGGTCGGCCGTAAGATCGAACTGAAACACGCAAGCTGGAGCCGCACAATGACGAGGCGCTGTAACCCCGCCGCTCCAATGAGTGCTTCCGGTACGCGCGGAAATCTTCTGCATCCATACCGCGTCCGGAGTGAGAGTCATGGCCGCTGAGCCAATTTCAATCGGCGTGTTCAGGCCGTGCATCTCGGCGCGCACGTTGCGCAGTTGCGCGGTCCCAAGGCCGGCGGGGGGCGCAAATCCCTGCCAGGGCCCGGAGACGTTCACCTCCAACTTGGCCGATCCCTCCGCCGCCGGGTGCGCCCGCGGCAAGCCCAGAACGTTCTCCAGACGAAACAGGTCTTTCAGTTCCACGTCGCCGCGCAGAAAAAAACGATAACCGGCAGTAGACATCCACCCGCCGGCGTTTACAGGCGCGGAGGCGTTTATCGCAAGCCCGACCGGCCCAATTCGCAGGTGAGGTTCAGCGGGCTCCTGGCCCTTTTCTTGTTCTTGCGTCTTCCGGTGGCCGGGCCTGCGCCCTTGCGAGGTCCCTTGCGAATCTGCACCCACCATGGCTAATGGAATCGTGCCGAAGGCAAACTCATCCTTTCCCTCGTTCCCCGCATTCCCCCCATTCGACAAGAGGCGTACGTTGGTCGCCGAGCCCGTACCGGTCCATTGCTGCACTAAGCTGTGCCGAGCGGCCCCGGCAACGTTGCGCGTTGCGCGGAACTCCGCATTCAGCAATCCACTCGCAGTGAGATCGACGGGGATCTGCTTTTTCGCCTGGCGCAGCAATCGAACCACCGAGGTCAGCGGCACCTGCTCGGCCTCCAGCGTCAGATCATAGGTAGGAAGGTGTGCGACCAGGGCGACGGTTCCGTGCAGGCGGAGGGTCCCACTGCTCACTGGCGATTCGCACAGCAGGTCGGCAAGTGTGCTGGCGACCGCGTTGTACTGTCCCGAGCAGACGGTTGCCAGGCGCACGTTCTCGTTGCCAACAATGTCGTAACGATGGAAATCTTCGATTACGGTCTGGCTCTCGATCCGCAGCGCTTCCGGATTGCCCGATAGGTTCGCCGTGAAACTTACCCCGCCGCGCCATCCCCGGTCCTTTCCGCTCAGCAACTTGGTGATCTGTCCGAGTTGCCCTTTCTGCCATTGCACAGTGAGCTGCATCGGGGTCAACCGCAAGCTCGCAGCGCGCTGCCACGTGGCGTTGATCTGGAGCAGCCCGGTATCGGTGAGGTTGAAATCCGTGCGCACAGGCTCGGCCTTTATGCGCGCGCCCCAGGAATTATCCGAATCCTGCCAGAGCGCCACATCGGCATCCATAAGCGCGTACGACTTCTTCGTCTGTTCCAGCTTGAAATTGATGCGAGCGCTGCTGGCTTCGAGATAGGGGAATGCCGGGCGGCGCTCGGAAGCCGGTTTTCCGGTGGGAGCCGCCGGAATTTGCGCGTTGCGCTCGATCAAGCTCGCCAGGTTCCAGCGGCCTTCGTGGTTGCGCACCAGGTTGATGCTGGGCTCGCTGGCGCTCAGGGTGGCAATCTCGAGTCGTCCGCGGAGGAGGGAACGAAACCGGATCGGGGCGGAAACTTCTTGCGCGCGGATCATTGGTTCCGCGCTAAATGCGGGATCGTCGTAGATGACGAGGCCCTCAAGATCAAAGCTCGGCCGCGGCAGAAGATGCAAACGTACGTTGTCTAGTGCGACCCTGCGGCCGAGAGCGCTTCCGATGGAACTGGCAATCCGGCTTCGCAGTTGGTACACACCGGGCCGCCACAGAAACAGGATCAGCACGAGAGCCGCGACTACAACCGCCCCGCGCCTGGATCGCAGAAATTTGGACCGCAGAAATTTCACCGCACGATCCTAAGAGTTCGCGACCAGCGCGTTTCATCAAAGAAGTGAATGATGATGTGCGCCAGAAACCCCAGCCGGTCGCCCGCGCTGCGCATCTGGTACTGGTCGGCCGGGGTAACAAATGACCAGTAGATGAACATGGGGCGGCCGATCACGTTCTTCCGCGGAATAAAGCCCCAGTAACGGCTGTCATAACTCACGTCGCGGTTGTCGCCCATGGCAAAGTAGCTGTTCGGGGGCACGACGATGTCACCACCCTCCAGATGCGAAGGCAGTTCCCGCTGCCATTTTTCGTTTCTCACCCCGTACATTTCCGAAGGCGGCACGGCAGGAAAATTGTCTCGGTAGGGGTTGTAATCCGCCAGTTTGTGCTGGACGTACGGCTCAACGAGTTTCTCGCCGTTGCGGTAGACGACGCCATCGCGCAAGTGGATATGGTCGCCAGGGACGCCCATGATCCGCTTCACCACGAACAGACCTTGTTCCTCCGGCGATAGGAACACCACAATGTCGTTGCGGCGGATATCGCGATAGGGCATCAGTGGTCCCATCCAATGCGTTGGCGGCGCGAACTGCTCCCGGTTCACGAAAACGTGGTCGCCGATGAGCAGCGTGTCCTCCATCGAACTAGAGGGAATCTCAAACGCCTGCAGAACAAACGTGATGATGAACAGGCCGGTGACCAGCACTCCCGAAAGGGAGGCCAGGAATTCCACCGTCGTCTCGCGCGGCTTTTCGTCGACAATGACTTCTTTTTCTTTTTTCGGCACGTTTGGCATCCGTCTAAGAATTTTTTCTCGCCGCATCTTCGTCAGCGCACCAGCCTGAAAGTGCGTTCCCAGCGCGTGATCTGGAACAAATGAGTGACCGCGTAGGCAAGGTGATAAAGTCTATCACCCACGGTTGGCGATCCGGGAAGATCGTTGTTCAAATTGCCCGACGACCAATAAATCAGAAGCGGGCGTCCGATGATATTTTCGCGCGGCACGAATCCCCAGTACCGGCTGTCCTGGCTGTCATCGCGATTGTCACCCAGAACAAAATAGTAGCCCGCGGGGATGATCAACTGGTGGTCCTCGACCAGTTTCGGCATTTCTTTCCACCATTTTGCGTCCACTCCGTAGTCGGGAGAATCGGTGCGCGGAAAGTCGTCGCGATAAGAATTGCGCAACGCGGTGACGTACTGCACGTAGGGCTCCTGCAGGGGAGCGCCGTTGATGTAGACGCGTTTGTTGATGAGGCGCAGGCGATCTCCGGGCAAAGCCACCACTCGCTTCACGAAGTCCTGCGCAGGATTCACAGGGTAATGGAAGACGACGATGTCACCGCGCCGGACGTTGCGGTAGGGCAGAAGACGGTTCCACCCTGTGTTGCCGCCGTAGCAAGACTTATCCACCAGCAGATAGTCGCCAATCAGCAGCGTTTGCTCCATGGATTCCGAAGGGATAGTGAACGCCTGCACCAGGAAGGTAACCACAAAAACGGCAATCACAACCGTTCCCGCGACCGACTGAATAGTCGCGGGCCAATCCCCAACGGAAATCTTCTCGCTCCATGACATAACTACGACATAACCTAAGACAAAACTAAGAAAACTCTGATTAAGTTCGTCCCCGGATAGCTTTGAAGGGGCAGGGCTTCAGCCATGCCGTTAAAACCCGCCACACAAACGGCTTGAGCCGCCGAGGGTCGCCCCTGCATAATATCCAGTCTTGCCAACGAAGGCTTAATCAGACAATCCCTTAGCCACGACTATGCCGTCCCGCCATCCTTCCCAGCCTTCGACTGCCGTGCCCCGGGCATCGCGGCCAGGTGCTCCAGAACTTGCCGCGCCGCTTCCTGTTCGGCCCGTTTCTTGGTTGCGCCCTGTGCGCGCCCCACGAATTGTCCCATCGCAGGCTCCGGCAGTCTCACCTCGACTGTAAATGTTTTCTTGTGTTCAGGCCCTTCCTCTTTCACCAGCGCGTAAACTGGCTGCGGTCCTCCCCTGGCCTGCACTGCTTCCTGCAACGCGGACTTGAAATCCATCACAGGAATGGCGCTGGTTTCCAGTTTCATGTGGGCCAGTTCCGGCTCCACGATCACGCGCACGATAAAGTCTCGCGCCACCGTCCACCCGCCGTCGAGATAGAGCGCCGCCAAGATCGCTTCCAGTGCGTCCACCAGCAGGCTTGCCTTATTGCGGCCACCGCTTTTTTCTTCGCCGCGGCCGAGACGCATGTAATGACCAATCTGCAGCTGCTCGGCCGCCCGCAGCAGATGCCGTTGCCCAACCAGATGCGCGCGCAGCTTAGAAAGGTGCCCTTCCTGGAATTCGGGGAAGCGGTGGAACAGCGCCTCGCTGGTGGCGAGCCCGAGCACGGCGTCTCCCAGAAACTCGAGCATTTCGTTATCACCCCTGCCAGACGAACCGCTGCCCGCGCCCAGCGCCTCCACCTCGCGCGCTTGCGAGCTGTGGGTAAGCGCCTGCTCGAGCAGTTCCCGGCGCTGGAAGTGGTGACCCAAGCTTTCCTCCAGCGCCATGATTTCGCGTGACTTCATCGCAAAGCAGGGCCATGCCCTTCGGCCCCGAATTGTTTGCTAGAGACGCGGCTGGCCGCGTCTGAGACGAAGCAAGACGCGTCTCTACTGGAGGGGCGGCTAGTTCTTCGGCGGGCTCTGCGGTTGGGCCGGGGCCGCGCCTCCGGTGAGCTGTTGCAAGCGGTCGCGTTCGCGCCGCGCCGGGGTTCCAATCACGGTGTTGTCCTGCGTCAGTTCCACGGCGCGGTTTACCACCTTGAGCGCCTCCGGATATCTTTGCTGCTTATCGAGCGTCAGCGCCAGACGGAGAACAACCACCGGGTCCGGTTGGCTTGGGAACGCGTCGATGGACTTCTGCAGATTCTCTTGCGCTGCCGGGTAATTCTCTTTCTTGAACTCGATGGTACCGAGAATCGAATACGCGTTCGAGCGCAGCAGCGACTTGTAAGCGTCGACCTTATCCTGCGGCGTGCCCGCCGGCACTTGGATGTCGGTGTCCACGGTCTGCGTGGCCTTCTGCGCCATCGAGACCGCTTCACCGAAGCGCTGATCTTTGTCGATATCCGAGTCGCGCGTTCTCTCGGCGATCACCTCGGCGACGATTACCAGAGCCTCGGGATCGTCCCCATCAAAGCTCAGCACTTTGCGGCCCATGGCCTCGGTCTTCTCGGCGTTGTTGGCATTCTGGTAGTTGCGCATCGCGTTCTTATAGAGCAGCACGCGAAGCTCACTGTCTGGAAACTTGGTAGCAAAATCGTCAGACGCCTTCTCCAGCGCGGCGGCATCGGTATTTGCCGCTGCCGCTTTGTAGGCATCGAACTCCGGCTGGGTCTTGGCTTGCGGTGGACGCTTTGCCGGTGGCACCGCCGCCGCACCCTGCGCTGGCGCCGCTTGACCCGCCGCCGGTTTCTGCTGCGCCGGCTGTCCGGCACTCTGGGCCTCGGCCCAAACCGCGAAACTCAGTATCCCTAGACTCAGTATCCCTAGAATGACGGCTGCTCGCTTCATGCTGTCTCCCATAATGCAAAATTTCAAACCTCAGACTTTATCGCGTAGGGACAGCCGCCCTCGGCTGTCCGCCCAAAATACGCCTCACCTAGGGATAGCCGCCCTCGGCTGTCCACCCCTACGCGAGCCGTGAAGAACCAATCTTCAAACACGCAATAGTATCTCAGGCATCGGCGAAACTCTGATTAAAACCTTGAAACCCTTGAAACCCGGAAACCTGCTACTCCGGCTGCTTCGCCACCGGAGGCTCATACGGCTGATCCAGTCCCCGTTGCGCCGCCAGCTTCGCTTCCGGAAGCCCTCCGCCGGCCGCATCCAGCGCCGCCCGATACTGGTCCACGGCGGCGAGCCGATCCTCCTTCAAATCAAAAATCCGTCCCAGATAAATATGAGACCAGGCGATCACCTTGGGCTCATGGGCCATCTGCAGCGCTCGTTCAAAGTACGTGCGCGCCCCTTCCATGTCCCGATTCGCGGTGGCGACCTCCGCCAAAATGAATAGCGCGCGTCCCGAATCTTCTTCCTGCTCATCGAGCGCCTTCTGCGCCAGTTTCTGCGCGGTTTCCGGATCGCCCGCCGCCAGCCTCCGCTCCGCGTTCAGCAGGAGGTTGTCGTTCCGGGGACGCGCCAGGTGCAGCAGCTCCGGCGCCGCCTCGCCCGCGAACTGGATCAGCGATGCCCGCTTCATTTCTTTGCCGACTTCAATCGAGCCGACCAGGTCCGCATAAGCATTGCGCATGCCCGCCGGATCTTTTTCGAACTTGCCCAGCGCGTAGTAAAAATAGCGCGTCAGGACGTACCCTTCCTTGTCGGCTTCGTCGATGCCCTTGGCCCGCTCCGCCTCCGGAATCTTGGTCAATCGCTCTTCAATCGCCCGCACCAAGCATTCCGTCACCAGGAGCGAAATGTTGCTCTTGAACGCTTCGTCCATGGGAGCATCCTTCACGTCCTCGAGCAACGGCTCAAGCCGCTTGAAGGAGTCGCCGTTTTTCAGCGCCAGCGGATCCAGAAGATAGTGCAGATACGTATGCCGAATCTGCTGCATCTTGATCGCCGTGCCCGAGGTCGGTGAAATCACGACGTAGTAATCCGACGCGTAGTTTCTCGCGTTGGTCTGGCCCGGCGCGACCATCGCATCCAGATAGACGGTGAACTGGCGTCCCAGGTATCCCGCCGATGGCATCTTCAAATAGATCTCGGTATCGAACGTCATCTTCGCCAGCGGATCGTGATAGACCTCGGTCAATTCCGTGTAGCGCGCGCGGTGCCGATCCCAGATGGCGTGCAAGCCGATCTTCTGGTAGAAGGCCTGCATCCGCGGCACCATGTCGGCCACCACTGCGGCATCGGGAGGCAGCTCCGCCGGCTTCACTTTCAGTGTGAACGCCGGTGGCTCCTCCAGATACAGCGCCAGCGATACATACGGCGACAAGTCGCGTGCAGGATCCGGCGACTGGTGCTGCCGGTAGAACAAGCACATCGGACCGACCACGTCCTGGGCTCCGGCGGTATTCTCCACCGCCTTGCCAACTTCCGACCGGATCTGCGTGCGTAGCGGATCGGAAGCATTCAGCTCCTGGTCATAGCCGCACGTGTTGATGGCGGTCAGCACCGTGAACAGCGTCTCGCTGGTTTCCAGAGACACCTGCGGCCGGTTCTGCGCCCAGCTGGACGCCACTACCAGCACCATTGCCAGACTCAGAGCGAACGCCAGTCGAACGTGTTGTTCCAGGAAGTCGCTTCGGATCTCAGGCATAGACGGATGAGCTAAGAAGTAGTGTACGAAATAGCCTCCCCTTTTGTAAATTGTTGAGTCTATGCAAGTTGCTGAAAGCAGAAAGCACATCAGCCAGCAGGTTCAGCAGAATCGGCTTTTCTAGCGGGTCGGTAATGCAAATCTAAGACAAAATTTTTAGGGCCATTGACCGAAGTTGCGACTTCGTTCATCCAATCCCACATGACCCCAGAAATGAAAAGATTGTTTCGGCATTACCAGATGCAGGAGTACGTTGACGCCCGCAAATGGCGCAAACAGCAGGTCGCACGCAAGCGGGAATGGCTAAAGATCATACCCAGCTCCGTGCCCATTGAGCCACACCGATATTATGAGCCGCGAGAGGTAGCAGCTATCCTCAACGTCAGCTACGATACAGCGCGGCGCAGGATGAAGCGCATGACCAAACAGGCCGTGGAACTGGGCGCATCGGGCACCCGGCGCAAGAGGAAGAAAGAACTGCTGCGGGTGCAGGGGAGCCAGCTCACGCAATGGTTACAAGGACGAAAACTTGAGTAGGCCTTATAAAAAAACGTCCAAACGATTCTGTCCAAACGATTCTTGACACTGACAGCGAGCTGAATTATTCTGCTGCAACTATCGCGTGGTTTGCGGCCCGACTTTAGGGCTGCACTTGTTCCCGCATAGAATCCAACCCAGATTCAGCCCGCAGGGGTTGCTGGGGATTCTTGTGCGAGGAACATGTCCACCCAAGCAATTACCACCACCAACATCCCAACTTCCCCCGCCGATGCGCGCTTGGCATCAACCAACCAACCTCCTGACCCAACTTCGGCGGAATCCGCCGAAGTTATTATTCCCACCGGCACCACTCTGGACAACCTGCTTACCGTAATCGGCTTCTCCTATCGCTTTCGCTCCGTTTGGGACGAACGGGAGCTGTGGAGGGAACCGATAAAGAAACTGAAGGCGGACTTCGGCGTCCGCCAAGGCTGCGCCGGGAAGCGGATGCAGATCGGGGAAAAGACTTACAGCTGGGAGGAATTTTGCCTACATTATTTCAACCTTAGCGTGCGCCGGGTCAATGAGCTGTTGATTGAGATCACCGACGACGACCTACCGGAGTTCAACGATAACCATGAGTCGGAGAAAGGTGAAGAAGAGTCGGCCGACGAATATTTCGAGAAGCATTTCCCGGACACTACTTCGGCGGACGACAAAAACGAAGAAGAAGAAAAGGAAGCGCCCGCTACTAAGACTAAGAAGAAGCGCAAAGCTAAGAAGCGAAAGGAGAGCACTAACCCCCGCCTCCATCCAGCTACCAGCCACAGGGCGATCAAAGCCGACCTTTGCGACCAGCTGATCCCGCTTATCACCAATAGGCCCCCGGAAGTAAGCAAGGAACAAGCTTATAACAAATTGCTGGACATGGCTGTCGTTTTTTGCGAAGACCACCCAGACCTTGCGGCTAAATTCCGGGTGCCCGATGCGGGGGCGTACAAGACCACCGTCGAATGGCTCCGGCATATTATGCGCCACCAGCGGGATCAAATTAGCGAATTGGGACGGGAGAGGAGCGAACTGCGGCAGCAACTTGCTGCGCTCAAAGGTGAAGCCCCCTCGCCTGATTACCCAATCGTCACCGAGGGAGCGACGCATAAGTTAGCGTCCACAGTGCTTGAACCACTCATAGAGCCGCCAACCTCGATTTGACTAGCTGGGGCACCGAATACCGGGGGCGGATCAGCCGCCCTTGTCATTCGTCCAAAAAGACAAGTATCTGAAACAGGTTGCGACCTGATTGTCGGAGATTCAGCGGTGAAGCTCAAGGAATTGGCGGCTGATTCTATCGACCTCACGGTCACGTCGCCAGCGTATGACGGCTTGCGTACCTACGGCACGGTGAGGCCCGAGGCTATAAACCATACAGTCCTGCACAATCGACAGCGACCCGCGAAGCGCGCCTTTACCTTCTACTTTGACTTCGAGACCATAGCACGCGAACTCTGGCGTGTCACCAAGCCGGGAGGTGTGGTGGTATGGGTTGTTGCTGATCAGACACGAGATTATTCAGAGTCAGGTACGAGCTTTCGACAGGCGCTTTTCTTTAAGGAGATTGGCTTCAATCTCTACGACACGATGATTTACGCATCGGAAAAACCGCCATCTACCCACAGGAGGTATGAGCAGAAGTTTGAGTATATGTTCGTATTTTCCAAGGGTCGGCCCAAGACCTTCAATCCGATCATGGTGCCGTGCACAAATGCAGGCCAAACTCCAAAGAGACGAACCGTTCGCAACACTGATGGTCAACTGGGAGGATTCCGCCAGCCTCAGCCCGTCAATGCAACGAAGATACGGGGAAACATTTGGACGTATGCCACGGGAGCCAGAGCAGGGGAGGATAAGATCGCACACCAACATCCGGCGATTTTTCCTCAGCAGCTTGCGGAGGATCACATCTTATCGTGGTCGAATCGAGGTGATACCGTACTCGACCCATTTTTCGGCAGCGGTACAACGGGAAAAATGGCGATCAAGAATGGCAGGCGGTTCATTGGGATTGATATTTCAGCCGAGTATGTGGAAATCGCCAGACAGCGGATTGGACAGGCCACCAGCTCCCAGCGCCCGGAAGAGGGATTCGCCCCTCTTGATCGCGGCGTACTTGATCCGGCGTTCTTGGCGCGAATTTCGCAGGATTCGTTTCGGAGAATCGGGAAGTACGTCCTTGCCTGCTTGCACGAAATCAGTTAGTTCGCGCAGGTAACACGCTGGGTTCTCGCGAGTCAGTCATCCTCGGAAGGAAGCGAAAAGCCTCTGCCTTCAGCCCACACCACCAGATGGTTGCCATTTTCTCCGCTTTGGTCAAATCAAGGTATGCACCTTCGAGTAGTTTCCACAACAAGCCGCAACAGGGGGGCCGCAGTACTAAACAGCATTGCGGTCAGTTAGCAGGGCCGCAAGGCGGCAGAGCGAACTCATCCCTGCATGCAGGATGGCGAGAGACCCACCGCCTATTTTTCGCAGATCATAGGAGACTAAAAACCATGAGTACTATAACTATTCCACAGGAACAATATGATCGCCTGTTAGCAGCGAATGATTTGCTATGCCAAATCCTCGATGACCAAGACGGCTTACTTGAGGTTTACTGGGAACTTTATCCTATCTTGATGGAAGAGGCAGGATTTGAGCAACTAGAAAATGCGGCTGCAATCGGGTGACAAAACTCGGGGCGGTTCAGGACTCATACGAGATACCGCAGGCAGCACGCTAGGAATAGCCGCCCCCCGCTTACCACCAACTAACCAATAAGAAGAGAATGAGGATGGGTGACATGATAACCAAAAACGAAGAGCAGGCTGTTGAGCAACTGAAGAAGGCGGTGAGCGGAATGAATTCAGAAGAGGCTTTCATGTCGCTTATGTTCGCTGCCGCCGATGTGCTTGAGCAGACCGCAGTCAAGGGGGCTGCCGACCGCTTCTGGGAGGCTGTCCGGCGATTCACATCGGAACAGAGGGCGAAAGAGCCAAACAAACACTGCGTAACCATCCACTGGGGCAGCGATGTCTGGCAAGAAGCCGCCGAAGATGTTGAATTCCTGAAGGAAAGAACGGAAACCAAGCAGTTCGCCACGGAAGCGGAACTTGACGCCTACCGACAGGGCGTGGACGACGGCAACGGGTGGATGGACTACTTCGTCTGCCACGAACACTGCGACTGCCACGACTTCGTGGAAAAGGCGAAGGCTGTCACGCAAGCGCCGGGTAACTAGAACAACGGGCGGCTGGGATGCTGGGATGCCGCCCGATTTCAGAAAGGAAGTTATGAATCAACAGGAAATGCAATTCCGTTCAACGCAGCAGCACATGGAGCAGTATCGACAGCAAGAACCGCACAGCGGATGTTCGCATCATTACATCAATGTGCCGGGATGTGTGATGTGCGAAGAGCGTGAGAAGTCGCACGCACAGGGAGAGTTTCCGCATAAGCTCTTCCACCAAGGCTGCGTGCAGTGCGGCAATGAGGCTACCGCAAAGGCTGTTGCAGCAAAAAATTAACCCCGGTGGGCGGGCAAGCAGCGTGCCAGCAGACTGCGCAGGACAACCGAATGCCAGCCCATCACAAGTTTTGAAGATGATGATGACAAAAACGAAATCAGGAATGTCACTTTGCGTTCCGAAGTTCATACTGCGTGCGGACGCCGACAGACTCGAAGCTGGGTTTCTCACGCTGCCGTGGAAGCGCCACACCATGAGAATCCACGGAAAGGAAGTCCCGGTGCCCCGGCTGTACCAGTGGATGGGGATTGCTCCGACGATCTATGGCGAACGGATCGTGCCCATCGAGTGGACGCCGGAAGCATTGGAAGTCCAGCAGCGAGTTCACGTCGCGACCGGGTTCCTGTTCAACTCGCTAAACATCAACCTGTACCGCGACCATAATGACCACATCGGTTGGCATTCTGACGGCGAGGAGGAAGGTTTGTGGGAATTCCCGATAGCCTCTGTCTCACTTGGCGCTGTGAGGTATTTTCAAGTGTGTCCGTACCACGGGAACGGAAAGTTGAAGCGCAGGTTCCACAAGTATTTTGGCGAGCCAGATCAGCCAGTGGCGCTGGAACACGGCAGCCTTGTCGTTATGCCCGCAGGGTCGCAGGAGTTCTATATCCATCGTCTGAAGAAGCGACCAAGCAGCACGGAACGGGCGCACGGATCAACCTGACCTTCAGGATGATGTCCGGGAACTAGGGCGGCAGGACAGTCTAACCCGTGAGCGAAGGAGTGATTTCCCACCAATGCAGTTCTTCGCACGGATCGTCCCGCTCGCGCCAACGCACGACTGCGTATTTCCCCTGAAAGAGCCTCTCGATGAGGCCTCGGCCGCATAGTTCGCCAAGTACGTCATGGGCCTCATCCTCTGGCACGCCGAATTCCCGTGCCAATGTTTCGGCGTTCCCGTTCCAGATTCCGTCGCTGTCAGCGGCGTTCCAGATGCGCGCAAAAACGGACTCCCAATCAAAATATTTCTTCCTCATGTTCTGGGCCTTTCTGTCGGGGCATCCGGCTTCAAGAGCCGTCGTCCCTCAAATTAGGCAGCGACAGTCGGGAAACTAGGATTCATTTACGGGCCATTCGATCACCTGTCGGCAGGTTCCGCAACAGCGGTCGAGCCTGAGGGACGGACGCCAACCCGTCCTTTTTTCCTCCCCGCCCTACCTCTTCAGAACTCGGGGCCTTTTGCGTATTAACTACAGTCAGGTTAGTCGCCTGCAAAACGAGTTTTGCTGACTACAGAACCCGTTTATGGGTAGAGATTGTGTCCACCACAGTTCTCTGGGGGGGCGGTTCCTCAAGCCTCCGCTCCCCGTTCATTTACCCACCAAGGCCTGACGCTCACCCGGCGTGAAGGTAGGAGACAAGAAAGGCTTGAGAAAATGCTTACAATTCTTAAAGTAACCACCGAGACTCTTGTCATGGCGCTCTGAGCCATGAAAGATAAGACACCCACACCTATTCCGTGCAAGAAGTGCGGCAAACCCTCCACCCGGCTCTTCCCCGGTCATTGCGACGAGTGCGCCTTGGCGATGCTCGTCCGCTTGCAGGACGAACTCAAGGGTCTCCCCACCGCCGCCATCGACCTTGGTCACAACGATCTTGGCAACATGGAGCG
>Ga0116223_10001899_pt1 | contig 20463 bp, 18 predicted proteins | sample Sb_taG_3_FD_90092 | JGI IMG/M metagenome (GOLD analysis project Ga0116223, IMG submission 90092) | Peat soil microbial communities from Weissenstadt, Germany - Sb_50d_a_PC metaG | ecosystem: Environmental > Terrestrial > Soil > Wetlands > Peat | place: Germany: Weissenstadt | collected 2010-09-21 | reverse complement strand
GCAGACCCGAAAATGAATCCGCGGGACACCAGCGGATGCAGCCAGAACCCTTCCCCAATCACAAAATCACTGGGACTGGAGAGAACCTAAGTCGCGGAGTCCATTTTTCCGCAGCCTGCTAGGCAGCCGGTTGGAACGGGATCACGTAACCGAATGCGACGCCATTATGTTTGACGGAGAATCGATCGGATCCGTCAACTCGGTTCCTTCCATCTTGATCGGAATGGGGTGGTTTCCGCTACCGTATAGCAGTCGCCTACGATGCGCCTTTCACGAAAGCGAGTGTGCTTGTTGGCATGGAGACCATCACGCTTCCGGCGATTGCCCGCCTCCCGTGAAAGTTTTTGAGCTTGATCATGACCGTTGGCGTGACCTCATGACCTTTGGAGACCAGCAATCCTCCATCCTGTGTTCGAACCTCTTCCTGGATGATCATGCCCGGCGCAAGCTCTTCGATGCGGCAACTTCTTATTTCGCCTTCTTCGGCATTCGGATCCAATGCCACCAGGGCCTCAAAAAACTCCGGACTGAAAGTCATGTGTTGGCGAGCCAGAAGGTGCACCGCTTCGGTTCGCGAAGTCCCCTTATGGATCAGTCTTTCATAAGCCAAGATCAGCCGCAGGATTTCCGCTCCCGTGCGAAGGTCCGCCGCGGAGTCGTCGGCCTCGAGGACTGGCCGATTCTGGTGCTCGATCATCCATGCTATGGGCTCCAGGCGGGGGATTTTCGAAAGCAGGCCATAAGCAACACTGGGGTGTGCGTCATATTGTGCCTGCTCGTCGGGTAAGAGCTTCTCACCTCTATACACGGCGTCGATTGTTTCCGGAGCCAGAGTGACGCAGCCTAGTTGGGACATCATGGCAGCAACCTCGTATTGCCAAGGGTTTCCCAGCTTCATCGCAGTTACGATGTGGTGGATGTAGCGTCGGGCACGCTCGGCGCGGCTGAAGGCGGCGGGATTGACCAGGCTGAGCACTTCCGTCAGAACCTGAATGCTACTGCTTAGGGTTTGCTCCAAGAGTTGCTTCTCGGCCGTGACCAGGCGGTACTGTACCAGCGCCGCAGTCAGCGTCTTCGCCATCATTTCCCTGCTGCAAGGCTTGGTGAGGAAGCGGAAGATGCTGCCCTCGTTGATGGCATTGATGGCTGTCTGTATCTCGGCATTGCCGGTAAGCATAACCCGGATGGTGTCCGGCGATAGGGATTTGATTCTGCTCAAAAGCTGGATGCCATCCATTCCGGGCATTCGCATGTCAGAAACCATGACGGCGTAGGGCCCATTGTCAGTAGTGAGTCTTAGCGCTTCCTCCCCGCCCAAGGCAGTTTCCATCAGGAACTCGCGGCTCAAACTGCGCCGGTAACCCTCAAGGATGAGGCGATCATCGTCGACTAAAAGGATCTTTTCAGCCATGGTGTTCCTTTTCTTGTCGCCCAGCGTTTTGGCGAAGGTGAAATCATTCCCTAACACATCGGCTGCTGCCGCCCTTTGCTTTAAGCGCGCAGCGCGCGGGATTCCTTCGTGGGTGGCCACGAACATCCCTAACCGTGCAATGCTGCGGATTCCTCATCGACAAACAGGATCTTTTCGTTCACCAGCTACTCCTTCGGGTTTTGCGACAATGTGCTCTTCATGAAAACTACGCCAGAGAGCTTCTCTCTCTCGCAGCCCGAGGCGATCGAGGTAGTTCAAATCCAGCTCGATATCGTGGTTCAAAGGGGACGGGTCGGTTAAGCTCGCGATGGCGTCGGCAACGTGCACCGCGGTCAGCGCGGAAAACCGGGCCTCCGCAGTCTCTGAGGGACTATGGTGAAAGGCGACGGCGTGGACCAGAGGTGCGGGAAGGCCCCAGATGCTCATCAGGTATGCGCCCACTTGGGCGTGCGTGCACCCCAGGTGCTCGAGTTCGAGAGCCAGGATGGAACCGGGGTTGATCTCTACAATGCGACGGTACTCGCGGGGCATCTCAGCGAGAAGGACGACCTTGCCGACGTCGTGCAGCAACCCTGCCGTAAAACTCTCCTCCACCACCGCCTTCGTGCGATTCTCCGAGGTGGCGATGCGCTGCGCGAGGGACGCTACCTCGACACTGTGGTCCCAGAGCGCCGGCAGGTAGGCGGTGATTTCGGAGTTGCCCTCGAACTGCGAGAAGACGTGGACCGACAACACCAGAGTGCGCACGGTCTCGGTGCCGATTAATGACACCGCCTGCAACAGACTCGACACCCGCCCACGTGCGCCGATGAAGGCGGAATTCGCCAGCTGCAGGATCTTGGCCGCCATCCCAACATCTTTTGAAATGATGCGTTCGATTTGGACCAGGGAGGGGTCTTCCAAACGTAGAGCCGCCATCAATTCATCGTAGAGTGTGGGCAGGCTCGGAATCGACCGCAGGCGCGAGATGACCGTCTTTAAGGATTGATTCGAGAGCAGATCGCGCATCGCGAACGCTTGACCGAGCCGCAGCACCAGTTCCTGGGGGTCGCAAGGTTTGGACAAAAACTGATGAGCCGGCGCTATGGAGCGGAGAACCGCTGCCTGGCTCGACTGCCCCGAAAGGACCACGCGGATGACATCCGGGTGACGCTGTTTGACCTGTTCCAACAGTTGTGCGCCATCCATCACGGGCATGCGCATATCGGAGACTATGGCGTCGTATGGCGCTTGCTCCAAAGCCTGCAGCGCAGCAGCAGCACCCTCGACGAAATGCATGTCCCATTCCTGGCGCATTCCGTGCAAGGCGCGCCGGAGACCATCGAGGACCATGGTTTCGTCATCGACAAAGAGCAGGCGCTTGGGCATCAATTCTCCTTCGCTAGCCCGGCCGGTTTTATCGGCAGGTGGATGAAGAAGGTGGTACCGCGGCCCATCTCCGTCTCAAACCAGATTTTGCCGCGGTGCTTGTTGACGATTACGCTATGGGCGAGGGCGAGGCCTTGCCCGGTCCCTTTGCCGACATCCTTGGTCGTGAAGAACGGGTCAAAAATCCTGGTGCGGATCGCTTCCGGAATCCCTGTGCCGGTATCCGTAATTGAGATTTCCGCGAACTCGCCTCGCGTGCGGGTGCCGACCGTAATCCGCCCCTTTTTACCGTCCTTTATTTTTTCCTTGATGGCTTGCGCGGCGTTCACCACCAGGTTCAGGATGACTTGGTTGATATCGCCGGGATAACACACGACCGGAGGCAAGGTGTCATCGAACACGGTGGCGACCTCGGCCACGTATTTCCATTCGCTGCGAGCGACGGTAATGGTGGACTCGATCGCCTGGTTGAGGTCTGTGGTCGTCTTGTCGGCCGAGTCGGGGTGGGAGAATGCCTTCATGGCGCGAACGATCTCGGCCACCCGACGCGCGCCATCTAGACTCTGGTCGATGGCACGAGGCACCTCGGCGGCAATGAAGTCCAAATCGCATTTCCGCGTTGCTTCGTCGAGGGCTGCGCTCACGGCGGGCGACAGCCCCGCGGCATTTCGAATCGCGCTGCGGTACAGTTCCAACAATTCGTGCGTAGCTTTCCAGGAGTCGCGCAGGAACGTGAGATTGTCGGTGACGAACTGTGTAGGCGTGTTGATTTCGTGGGCGATGCCTGCAGCTAAGTGACCAATGGCTTCGAGCTTTTGCGCCTGGCGAAGCTGGCTTTCCAACTCTCGGCGCTCGGTGACGTCACGTGCAAAGGAGAAGCAGTATTCCTGCCCATCGAACTGTAGGTAGTTTGCGGTTACCTCCACCGGGAAAATCCTTCCTTGTTTGGTTTGGCGCTTGCTTTCAAAGGTCATTGAGCCCCGCGTTCTGAGTTCCTCCCAGAACGGCCCGAAGCCTTCTTTTGTGAAAAGTGGATTTATGTCCGGGATTGACAGGGAAAGAAGTTCCTCGAGAGAACGGCCTAAAGCGCGGCAGCCCGCCTGGTTGACGTAGACGATACGGCCTTGTGGGTCCACCCATTCTACGGCGTCCGAAGCATGCTCCACCGAGAACTGTGTCAGCCGAAGTTCCGTTTCCGCCCGTTTGCGCTCCGTAATGTTCACGAAAGTCACAACCGTGCCGATTGCTTTTTCGCCCCGATGTATAGGATGGGACCAGTATTCGGCAGAAAAGCTGGTGCCGTCGCGGCGCCAGATGACTTCGTTGTCGATATGGGTGCCCCGTCCGCGGCGAAAAGCTTCGTAGATGTGGCACTCCTCCACGGGGTAAGGCGTTCCATCCGGCCGCGAATAGTGGATCAGCGCGTGCATATCCTTTCCATACAGGTCCGCAGGCTCCTGATAACCCAATAGTCGCAGGCAGGAGGGATTGCAGAAGGTGCATTTGCCTTGCATGTCGATGCCGTAGACCGCTTCGGGGATTGAATCCAACACCAGCCTTACCAGTTCGTTGCTCTCTCGAACCTCTTCTTCGGCCTGCTTGCGCTCGCTGATGTCGCGCAGGAAGGCGAAGCCGTATTCCTTCCCGTCGAACTCCAGGTAGTTTGCGGTTACCTCCACCGGGAAAACCCGTCCCTGTTTGGTTTTCTGCGGGGTGTCAAAGGTCATCGAGCCTCGCGTCTTGAGTTCCTCCCAGAACGCCCCCCAAACTTCTTTCGGGAAAAGCGGATTTATATCCGGGATCGACAGGGAAAGAAGCTCCTCGCGAGAACGTCCTGAAAAGCGGCAGGCCGCCTCGTTGACGTAGACGAAACGGGCTTGTGAGTCCACCCATTGGATGGCGTCCGAGGCATGCTCCAGTGAGAATTGCGCCAGCCGCAGTTCCTTTTCGACCTGCTTGCGCTCGGTAATATCCTCGTAGGTGCCGATGACGCCGGTCACCTTGCCCTCCCGGTTCCGCAGGGGCAATTTGTTGGTCTGGAGCCACAGCAGGCTTCCGTCGGGCCTGCTCTGGCGTTCGTGAAAGTTGAGCTTGGGCGATCCCTGTTCCATCACCAAATGGTCATCGGCGCGATAAAGTTCAGCGGTGCCGGCCCAGGCGAGGTCAAAATCGCTTTTGCCGATAATCGCTGCCGGCGCTTCCAAGCCCGCATCGGTCGCAAAAGCCCGATTGCAGCCCAGATAAATGCTGCTCCGGTCTTTCCAAAAGACGCGTTGCGGAATGGCGTCCAGAATGGACTGAAGCATCTGGCGCGACCCGTACAGTTCCTCCTCCGCCTGCTTGCGCTCGGTGATGTCGACCAGCGTGCCCTCAATAATCCCGCCGACCGCTGAATCGTCGTCGACCAGACTGAAATTTGCGATTACCCAGACGGGATCACCGTCCTTGCGCCGAAACCTCATTTCGTGGTTTGTAACGCTTTTCTCGGACTTGAGTTTGGTCAGGAACGCTTCACAATCAGAAGACTTGTGGTACAAATCTGTAGCCGGGAGGATTAGAACTTCCTCGGGCGAGCCGTAACCCAACATGCGAGCCGCGGCTTGATTGCACTCCAGCACGCGCCCTTCCGGCGTGGTGCGAAGGACCCCCGCCAGGTTACGCTGAAACAGGAGCCGATAGCGTTTCTCCGACGCTTTCAGCGCCTCCTCCGCCCGCCTGCGCTGGGTGATGTCCTCCTTGACGGCAAGGAAATGTGTGATGGCGCCGTTTGGGTTCGTAATCGGCGTAATCGTGGCGGCTTCCCAGTAAACCTCGCCATTCTTTTTCTTGTTACAAAACTCACCATGCCACTCGAGCCCTTGCGTGATGGTAGACCACAGGTTCCGGTAAAGATCGGGTGAGGAATGCCCGGACTTCAGGATGCGCGGATTCTTCCCGACGATCTCCTCCGTGCCATAACCCGTACACTCCGTGAATTTGGGATTCACGTAGCTGATATTGCCTTGCGGGTCGGTGATGACTACGGAAACCGGACTCTGCTGGACTGCCATGGACAATTGTTGGAGTGTGTCCTCGTTCCGTTTTCGCTCAGTGATGTCACGGAAGGTCCAAATTCGCCCGTAGTAAAAGTTGTTCTTGTCGACGACGGGAGAGGAATAGCGGTCCAGGATCGTTCCATCCTTGAACTCGATTTCGTCCCGGCTGGTCTCGTTGGGATGGCAGTTGAGGTGGTTGATTTTGGCTAGGAAGGACTCGGGATCCTTGATGCGTGAGAAAACATGGTCGAGCAGGACCCGGTCGTCTCTGTTGGTTCTGATCTCAGGTGGAATTTTGAACAGCTCAACCAACCTCTGGTTCAGCAGGAGCCTTTGGCCGCGGCCGTCCACCACCAGGATGCCGTCAATAGTGGAGTTCGCTTGCGCTTCCAAGAATGCCGTTTTGGACTGGAGTTCGGCCTCTGCCTCCTTGCGCCGTGTGATATCGCTAAAGACTCCATCGGCATAGAGAACTCCGTCTTCTTCATGAGTGCCCATGGCGCGGTCGTGGATCCAGATCCAGGCCCCATCTTTTCGGCGGATCCGATATTCCTCGTCAAAGGCGCACTGCTTCTCAAAAAGAGCCCGATAGCTCTGATTCACCCGGCCAAAATCTTCGGGGTGGATGCAGCCCATCCGGAGTTTGTCCCTGCCGGCACAGATTTCCTGCTTCGTGTACCCGAAAACAGCCTCCACCTTCGGGCTGATATACGTCGTCCGCCCGTTCCGGTCCGCAGTCCAAGCCACGTCCGGGACGCTCGCCAGGATTCTGCGAAACTTCTCCTCGCTCTGCTGGAGGATATCTTTGGCCCGCTGGATTTCCGTCAGGTCCAGTATCGTGACCACGGAGAAGGTCGCGCCTAATAACTGCGGGAGGGGGCGCGCCCAGTATTCTGTTGGGAAGCAAGTCCCATCCTTGCGCCAAAAAAAATCACCCGCGATGTGAATCGCCTGATGGGCGATAACTGCGTTGCGAACGGCACACTCCTCCGCTGGGTACTTCGTTCCATCCGACCGGCTGTGATGCAGCAATTCATGGAGATTGTTTCCGATCATTTCTTCAGTCCGGTAGCCGGTCATTTTCACGAGGGCGTCATTGCAGAACGTCACATTCCCTCCTGCGTCCAAACCGCAAAGGCCCTCGACGACGGCATTCAGGATCAGCTCCAGTTCAGCCTTCAGTTCACGGGCGGGGCTGTTCAGTAATTGGCGTAGTGGCATGGATAGACCCGCCCTTAATACATCGACAGGACTGCGCCATCATTTGAATAATGGTCCTCAGAAGGGCATCTCTCTCACTCAAGTTCGCCTTTCTAAAGTAATTGCATGTCATTGCCGATAAGACCAGGGTAGCGGTCCCAGGGTTGACCGTCTGTCACGACATTGTTTTCAGGAGCAGGGTGAAGCTTCTGGTCCGACGCCGAGGCAGGAAAGCGAACCACATTGTCGCGGCAATTGCCCGGAAAGAGCAACCTGCAAAGGGAGGGTTCAGAGTGAACCACAGCGCTAGTCTGGAGACCGGTAGTTGCAACGAAGCACGAGTTCTCTTGGTGGATGACGAACCATTGGTGCTCGAAGGGTTGCGACGTTCCGTCTACAAGGAGTTTGACGCCGACCTGGCAAGTGGTGCCGAAGAAGGCCTTGCGAAGCTGAGAAAGGACGGGCCGTATCCAGTTGTGGTCTCAGATATGCGCATGCCTGGCATGGACGGGGCTCAGTTTCTGGCGATTGTTCGCACCATTTCACCGGATTCCATCCGTGTGATGCTGACAGGTTGCAGCGACATGGAAGCAGCTGCGAGAGCGGTGAACGAGGGACAAATTTTTCGGTTTCTCACTAAACCTGTGACTCCGAAAACACTCCTGGCCACGCTTCGTGCCTGCGTCGCACAGTACCACGCCGCACGCCTCGAGAAGGATCACCTGAAGATCACAATTGAAGCACTGGAACAACTGGATGTGGGGACTCTCACTGCCTTGGCCCGCGCGATTGACGCGAAATCGACGTGGACGGCGGGCCACTCCGAGCGGGTGACAGATCTGGCTCTTAAGATGGGGCATGCCATGGGTCTGCCTGCCAAGAGTTTGGAGATCATGCACCGCGGAGGGTTGTTGCACGACATTGGGAAGATCGGTACGCCGCCCACCGTTTTGGATAAGCCCGGCAGACTCGAACCTGAGGAAATGCAGATCATGCAGGACCACGTGAAAATTGGGGTTCGTATCCTCGAACCCATCCCATGCTTCCGCGAAGCTCTGCCCATGGTTGCCCAACATCACGAATGGTTCGACGGCTCCGGCTACCCGGCAGGTCTGGCTGGGGAGAGCATCAGTTTACACGCGCGCATTCTTGCAGTTGCAGATTGCTATGACGCGATCATCTCCGACCGACCTTACCGAAAAGGCCTTCCGAAGCGACAAGCGCGTGAGCTGCTGATACAGGCATCGGGAACACAATTTGACCCGATGGTCATCGAGGTGTTTACGCGATTGATCGCCGCCGGCACAGTTCAATAGCTACTATGCTTTTTGGGGAGCCTATTCCATGCAAGGTCCTTTGGGCGCTTCTTCAGCACAACTTTATCCTCAGTAATGACGGACGCAAGAAGCAACGAAGGACATGGGGATTGACGATGAGTCTAGCCACCCCAGGTGTCTTTTCCGAGAGCCGGATGCGGGAAATCTACCTGTCCGGTTCGATGAGCGGGAACAGGAAACAGAACCAAGCCAAAGCAGACTGAGGTGACGCGGCGAAAGCCAAGTCGAATATCAACCGGGAGACTACAGTCACTGCGCCTGTTCTCGACTCTACTCGCGATAGCACTCATTGACCGGATCGTGAGCGCTATCGGCTGTTCTCAACAGTTACGAACCCGCCGCGACCTCTGATAACATCGTGGAGGAGAACTGTTTTGGGAGTGCTGATTGCCTAAGAATATGATCCCCGAACGAGAATCCGCCTCCGCCGTGGAAGGAGCCTTGCCCCTTCAGGTGTTGGGCATCGTACTCGCCGGCGGCAAAGGAACCCGGCTCTTTCCCCTCACGCGGGAACGCGCCAAGCCTGCGGTTCCCTTCGGAGGCAAATACCGGATCATCGATTTCGTCCTCAGCAATTTGGTTAATTCCGGAATCTACTCGATCTACGTGCTCACCCAGTTCCGCAGCCAGTCGTTGCTCCAGCATCTGAGCGAGGGATGGCAGTTCGGCGGACTACTGAAGAGCCACTTCATCATCAACGTGCCGGCACAGATGCGTTCGGAGAACGAAACCTGGTACCAGGGAACTGCCGACGCCATCTTTCAGAACATTAACCTCGTCGAGCAGTCCGACCCGCACGTGGTGGCGATCTTCGGTGGCGACCACATCTACCGCATGAACATTGCCAGCATGATCGATTTCCACACGGCTAAGCACGCGGAAGTGACCGTCGCCGCCAACCCCTTTGCCCGAGAGTACGCCGGCGAATTCGGTGTCATTGAGGCCAACGAGGAGGGACGCATCCTGGCCTTTCACGAAAAGAACCCCAACGCACCCACCATGCCCGGCGATCCCAACCGGGTCTACGCCTCTATGGGCAACTACATCTTCTCCACGCGCACTCTACTGGATTTGCTCAAGGTCGATGCGAAAGACCCCAACAGTCATCACGATTTCGGCATGGACATCCTGCCCAAGCTCGCTGGCAACGCCCCCATCTATGCTTACAACTTTGAGACCAATCGCATCCCCGGCGAGGCCGAAGACTCCATCCCCTACTGGCGCGATGTCGGCACCATCGACGCCTACTACGAAGCCAACATGGACTTGAACCATATCAAGCCCGAGCTCAACCTCTACAATCGTGAATGGCCGGTGCGCAGTACCAGCTACCAGGACCCGCCCGCCAAGTTCGCCTTCGACGAGGACAATCGCCGCGGCCAGGCCCTCAACAGCATCGTATCTGGCGGATGCATTCTTTCCGGCGGCCTCGTGCGCAACTCCGTTCTCGGACGCGGCGTCCGCGTCCACACCAGCGCCCTGGTAGAAGGCTGCGTCATCATGGACAACTGCGACATCGGGCGTAGCGCCAAGGTGCGCCGCGCCATCCTGGATAAGAACGTCCGTATTCCGGAAGACACCCTGATCGGCTACGATCTCGATGCCGACCGCGCGCGCGGATGGCACGTGACCGATTCCGGCATAGTCGTCATCGGCCGAGAACACAGCACGGTGCCAGTGGCGGCGCTGTTCACCTGAGCCTATTCCGACGCCTGGATTGTTGGCAATCCAGAGACTATCCCCGCGGCTTGCGGTTTTCCCCTTGTCAACTGACGAACGGGTAAACTGGCGAAACATCGCCATTTCAATGCGCCGGGCTAAACCGGCATGAAGCAGAGAGTGCAAACATTCTCACGAAGGCAAGGGCGGAAGGGCGATGAACGTCGAGGCGCTTGTGGTTGGATCGGCGCGCAGTGTAGCATTCGAGCATGCTAGGAGAAGTTCATCTCAACCGCGTGCTTTGCAAGATTCCGCCGTTCGCAGTGAAAGCTCTCTATCGCCAGATCGCGGTGGTCGAGCAGGAACAGTTCCAAGTGCGTATCTTCGAGGGACGGGTAGTACAGACAAATCCCAAGGTCATCGCGGAGAGATCAAACGCGGAAGTGCACATACACCCGACGCTCAAAGAGGCTTTAGACGACGCTGAGTCACAGTTCAAGCAGAGCATCGCCAGCGAAAAGTGGGAGCCTTACAACCCAGCGTTACCGCGGTTCTGATCGCGTTCTTCACGACCCCAGCCACGCGGACGAGCACGAAGTCCCATGTGTGTTTGGGCAGAAATTTCAGCCCTGCAATCACTGCGGTGATTATGTTCACTTCGTCTCTGGAACATGGTGCAATTCACATCGACTCACAAGAGCATTTCAAGAGCTAGGATCGTTCCAGAATTCCGATGTGGCGGGCACGCAAGAATTATTGGGCGCTTCAAACAAAGCACGGGGCGCTTGCTGCCGCGCACGGACTCACCGAGACCTCTGTATTTTGAGGCGAGAGAGCGGCACGACGGAACCTACTGCCAGATGTGGCTCATCGGCGACGGCATCCGGTGCGACCAGCCGCCGCCCCATGACCCTCGAAGTTTGAGCAGCGAACTTCGGATGGTTATCTCCTCAGCCCGAGCCGTTTGCATTCCAGACGCAAGAATGCCCGAGATATCTTTCGAATCTCGGGCACGTTATCGCCTTAGAAAGCGTCGTTACCTAGACGGGGGTAACGTTCTCCGCTTGCCAGCCCTTGGGGCCCTTGGTCACGTCGAACTGCACCTTTTGGCCTTCTTGCAGGCTCTTAAAGCCGCCAGCTTGAATCGCGGAGAAATGCACGAACACGTCTTCGCCATTTTCACGGCTGATGAAACCATAGCCTTTGGCGTCGTTAAACCACTTCACTGTTCCTTGTTCTGCCATTGATGTTCCTATTCTTGTTTCCTGAAATGTGCTAGAAGATTCGCTGCTGTAGAGGGGGTGGCGCTGGTTGGCGGTACCGACCTTCAACTGCTTGTGAGTCATACTTAGCGAATACTAATGTAGCACAATAAATCGGAGAAACTCTCGAAACTTTGCTGGGGGGTGGTCTCCGGTCTCCCAACCTTCGGAGCAGAGCACATTCAGATGCGACAGGGAAGGAGATCGGCAACTAACGACGCTTCCGAAAAAATTCCTGCACCATCTCCGCCGAACGTCCGACCAACACGCCGCCCCGTATGCCCATCTGATGATTCAGACTGGGGTGATTCACCACCTGGAGAATCGAATGGATGGCGCCCGCCTTCGGGTCATCGGCACCGTACACCAGGCGGCGGACGCGCGCATGAACGGCCGCTCCCGCGCACATGGCGCACGGTTCAATGGTAGCAAACAGCTCGCAGTCGCCGAGCCGGTGATTACCGATGTTTCGTCCCGCCTCGCGCAGGGCCACGATTTCAGCATGAGCGCTGGGATCGTGGTCGGTGAGGTTGCGATTCCATCCTCGTCCCACCACGCGCCCTGCGCACACAACAACCGCTCCCACCGGTACTTCGCCCGCCTCCAGTGCGCGCTGGGCACAGCGGAGGGCTTCTTCCATCCAAAGTTCGTCGGAGGAAAGCTCGTCAAAGGAAGGTTTGTCAGCAGAAAGCAGTTGTCCGTCTCCAGTGGCGGGTTGCCAGAAAGCCAGTTCTCAGTTTCCAGTTCGCAGATGAGAGTCCGGGCCTGCAGACTGACCAGTCCATTCTAGCGGGTGAATGGTTACCTTTGGTGTGGGAAGTTCCGTTCCCACCGGATGTCTGCATTCTGGTGCGCAGACGAGCGGCAAGAGTCCAGTCTAGGTACATGTCAATATAAACGACTATCGTGCTTATAGTTAGCTCTGCTTCTTGAATTGGCACTAGAGATCCAAAATGGCACGATGCTTGCACCTGGCAGGTGTGGTAGGTGCCCCGTTTCCCTGGAGTCTTTAGATATCAGCACTCCTCAGAGGAGGATGGATCACTGTGAAAAATATGAACAAAGTTGCGGTCGTTGCGGTACTTGTTCTGCTGTTCTCCGGCTTCGCGTTCTCGCAGAGAGTGTTTACCGTCGTTAGCGTGCCGGGATCGAGTCCAAATTCTTTGATTGCGATCAACAACGGCGGCCAGGTAGTGGTGAACACCGGCACCAGCGGTTCGTATCAGGTGTCGACCTGGGACCGCATCAGCGGATCACAGAGCGTTGACCTGATCGGGACCAACAGTGGCGGCGCTGCCATCAACAGCTCTGGCGATGTCGTAGGCGCAGGCGATCCCGACCATTCGGGCAATCTTCAAGCTTTCGTCTGGCGGCCTACGGAGGGCGTCCAGTGGCTGGGCTCGCTCGGTGGCGACCTGAGCGCGGCGAGCGGGATCAACGATTCTGGCGCGGTGGTCGGGCTATCCTACACCGCCACGAATGTGCAGCATGCGTTTCTCTGGACCCAGGCCGGCGGCATGCAGGATTTGACACCTGGTCTCACCAGCATCGGTGGCGGCACGGCCATGGCAATCAATTCCTCGAACCAGGTGGTTGGCTACTACTTTCCCAATGGCAGCCGTGACACGCTTGGCTTCCTCTGGACGCAAGCCGGTGGTCTCCAGAATCTGGGCCCAGCTGGCACTCTCGCATATGCCGTCAACGACTCCGGGACGGTTGTGGGGCAATCGCCCGTTGCCAACGCGTACCGGCATGCTTTCTCTTGGACGCAGAACGGGGGAATCCAAGATCTGGGTACTCTGGGCGGTGAAAGTTCTGCTCTCGACATCAACAGTCGGGGATGGATCGTAGGGACTTCCCTCCCCAGTTCGGGAAACGGATTTCTGCACGGGTTCTTGTGGACTCCATCGGGAGGCATGCAGGACTTTACGATACTGGCGGGTTTTGGCGCCAACGAGCAAACGTACTCGGCACAGGTCAATGACTTCGGGGTGATTGCTGTCTCAACCAGCAAGGGCAGTTTTCTTTTGGTCCCGAAGATGACAGCGACGTTCACTTCGTCGGTGAACCCTTCGGTGCTGGGACAGCCCGTGACGTTCACGGCCACCATGACGTCGATCGCGGGACCACCGCCAGATGGTGACACCGTGCAGTTTGTGGTGAGCGGGAATGTACTGGGCTCCGCAACACTGAAAGGTGGTGTGGCCCAGTTCACAACCTCGGCCATCCCGGTGGGTCGGAAGGCCGTCGTGGCCAACTACAGCGGCGACGCGAATTATCTTCCCGCCAAGATCGCCACCCTCACGCAAGTGGTCAACCAGTAGCGCCAACACGCAATCTGCTTTCCCGTAGAGGCGCAGCTTGTCGCGTCTCCGCAGACGGGGGCAAGCCACGTCTCTACATCGGAATCTTCTCTGACTCATCTCACCCCGTCCTGCTTCCCGTCAGTGTTATCCTAAATAGGTTATGGGAATCACCAGCGTCTTGCGGAAAGTGTTTTTAGTGGACCTGATCCAGGGACTTGGCGTGACGTTCCGCTATCAGGATCCCAAGGAAATCTATACCGAGCAGTATCCGCTGGAGCGGCCGGAGGTCGCCGAACGTTACCGAGGCGCGCCGCGCCTCAACGTCAACCCAGACACTGACGAGACTCTCTGCATTTCCTGTGACCTGTGCGCTCTGGCTTGTCCGGAAAACCTGATCGTGGTCACCAGCGAGCGCAATGAAAAGACCCGCCGCAAGGAGCTCACGAACTTTACCTACGACCTGAGCCGCTGCATGTTCTGCGGCCTGTGCGAAGATGCTTGCCCTACCGATGCGCTCGAACTCACCCAGGATTTCGAACTCGCCAGCTACACCCGCGAAGGCATGATCTGGGATCGCCAGACGCTTGAGAAGGGTCCGCAGCCCACCCTGTACAGAAAGTAACAACCCTCTCCGCAGTGCAGCCGATTCCGAGCCTCGTCCTCCTCCGCGGCGATAAAGGAACCCGGGTGTGCTCCTCGACCGATCGGCATGATGGCAACTTCGCAAAGCCAGTTCGAAGGTCGTCCTTTCCATAAGCGTCGTTCCAGCGCTTCCCACCTACGTCCATACGGACATGGCCGGATATAAGGTCGACAGCTGTCCTCTCGCCAGAGACGTGTTGTCTTTAGGGTCTCAAGCCCATATGAGCGGTGCCGATAGCTACGCCCATGGAGGGATGTGCGCGTCGCAACGGCATCTGGACTGGCGGTCTGCCAGCGTTCACCGAACATTTCGGTGGAGAGGTATGGGTGAAGTTTGAGGATGGCTCCGCTTCCGCTTTCAAGTTCACTTTGCCTGCCGGTCGTCACGATGAGAAGGGGGGAGCCCGGGCGATGAAGCAATTGCCTCAGGTCCTTCTCGTGGATGATAACCCGGCCGACGTCGGTCTTGCGCGGGAGGCGTTGGCCGGGGGCAGGCATCAAAGCCAACTCAGCAATGTACCGGACGGCGAGGAGGCCATGGCCTATCTGCATCGCGTCGGCCAGTATGCGAATGCGGTTCGTCCCGACTTGCTGATCCTGGATCTGAATCTGCCGAAGAAAGACGGTAGAGCGGTGTTGGCGGAGGCCAAAGCCGACACGGATCTGCGCACCATCCCGGTCGTGGTGTTCAGTACCTCGCGCTCGATGTTGGATATAGCGCGCAGTTACGAACTGGGCGCCAACTGCTATGTCAGCAAACCCGGGAATCTGGATGATTATTTTTTGGCGGTGCAATCGATTGAAGAATTCTGGTTCGGCTCCGTGAGCCTGCCACGAAAGGAAAAATGATGGAACACGAACCGGCACACGTTTTACTGATTGAGGACAACCCCGGAGACGCGGACTTGGTACGCCTGCGTCTTGTGGAAGGTAAGTCCGACGTTCATGTGAACTGCGTTCCGCGGCTCTCCGACGCTTTCGCCTGTCTAGATGCCGAAACGCCCTCGCTGGTATTGCTCGACCTGAACCTTCCCGACAGCCACGGCGCAGAAACCTTTCGCCGGATCATGCAGAAGGCTCCGAACGTACCGGTAGTGATCCTTTCGGGGCAGGACGATGAGGCGCTGGCGCTCAAAGCCGTCCACATGGGCGTTCAGGACTACCTGGTCAAAGGCGAGATCACCAGCAAACAACTGGAGCGTGCCCTGCGTTATGCGGTGGAAAGGCAGGGGCTGCTGCGCTCTATGGAGATCGCCCGCAAGCAGCAACTTGAATTCAAGAACCGCTTTCTGTCCCACGTTTCGCACGAATTGCGCACACCACTGACCTGCATTCACCAGTACGTCACGCTCCTCTTGGACGGGTTGGCCGGTCCCATGGCCCCGGACCAAACTGACTACATGAAGACAGTCCTCAAGAGTGTGAATCAGTTGCACGCCATGATCCGCGACCTGCTCGAAGCCACCCGCGCCGATAGCGGCAAGCTGCGCATCGAACCACGCTGCATCGATGTCGGCGAACTGGTTCGGCAGGCGGTCGCGATGATGCGGCCCACTGCCGCCGAAAAACACGTCGGCCTCGAAGTTGGGTTGGACCAGACCATTCCCCTCGTCTATGCGGATCCCGACCGCACGCTCGAAGTCCTCATCAACCTGATCGACAACGGAATCAAGTTCACCCCGCCCGATGGATCGGTGATCGTGAAAGCCTCGAGGGTGGAGACCGATCCGACGGCCGTCTATCTCTCGGTCGGCGACACCGGCCGCGGCATCCCTGCAGAGTCGCTTCCCCAAGTTTTTGAACGTCTCTACCAGGACCCCAACGCGGTGGACGGTAACCGGACTGGCCTCGGTCTGGGGCTCTACATTGCCAAAGAAATTGTCACTCTCCACGGCGGCAGGATGTGGGTCGCGAGCGAACCTGGGAGCGGCAGTACGTTCTCGTTCACCTTACCGCTCTATTCCCTGGCCAAGCTCCTGCTTCCCGTGATCACTCACCACGGACGTTTGCGGGATGCCATTGTGCTGGTGCGCGTGGAGCTGACCCCGGTGTCCAAGTCACTACGCGGAAGCTGGAAAGAAACCTGCCAGCGGTGTCTGGAGCGCCTGCGCCGGTGCATCTTCGTGGATAAGGATCTGGTTCTTCCGCCTATGGGAACCAGCGGCCCCGTCGAAACCCTTTTCGTGGTCGCCTCCACCGGCATGGAGGGCGTCACAATCATGATGGACCGCATCCGCGACCAAGTCGGTGCGCTGCCTCAGCTGAAGGCCAGCGGCACCCTGCGCGTGACGGCCGAGCCGGTCCCTGGCCCGCCCGCCGTCGACCCGAGGACCCTGGAACAACAAGTCTGGGGCGTTGCCGATTGCGTCACCGAAATCATTCAGCAGGATCTTTGGAGCAAACAACACGTCACCGAAAAGGAGAACCAAAAAAATGCGAACTGAGAGTTACGGCGAGCGGCAGCCCATGCATCGAGCGAAGATTATGGTCGTGGATGATGATCCCGATCTCAGACAGGCCCTGAGTTTGCGTCTGCGGGCCAATAACTTCGATACCGTGAATGTTTGCGATGGGTATTCAGCCATCGCTATGGCGCAGAAGGAAAAACCCCACCTGATCATTCTCGATCTCGGGCTGCCGGCGGGCGACGGATTTGCCGTGCTGAAAAACTTGCAACAGTATCCGGCGCTTGCGGGCATTCCGGTGATCGTTCTCACGGCTCGCGATCCCGAGTCCAATGAAAAACGTACCCTCGAAGCGGGCGCCGTCGCTTTCTTCCAGAAGCCGGCCGACAACGAGGAGTTGCTGGGAGTGATTCGCGCCAGCCTGCAGGCTGGGTGGGGCTGGCGCGCAGGCTTGCCATCGTAGCGGCCCCGGATTTTAGGTGGTCCTGGTCACGGTAAGGAGTGCGCTATGTATGTAGACAGCCGGGGGACGTCGGCCCGTTCCCGCGCATACAACGTCCGGCGCCGGGAACCGCGCTATGTTTCCAGCACCCCAGTCACGCTGCAGCGATTCTTGCGCTTCGGACCGTTCGTCACTCGCGGTATGTGCCTCGATATCAGTATGCGAGGAATGTCGGCGCTGGTCTGTGGCGCGCCGCGGGTGGGCGAAACGGTGGCGATTGAGCTGCCATTGTCAGAAGCTCCGGTCGAGATGCTGGCGACGGTTCGCCACAGCAATGATGCCAGGTCTGGATTTGAGTTCTACCCTTTGTCGCCGATTGCCCAAAAGGGAATTCAGGAATGGATCCAGGAACTGCAAAGGCACGATGAAAAGCTGTTCCCCTATTCGTACGCGTCTGCAGCCAAGGCGGGCAGCGTCTAAGACAGGAGGGGATGGACTATCGATCGCTCACTCCACCGGCAGCGCCATTCCCTGAATATTCCAGGAAATGTGGTGGACAGCGCTGTTGGTGGCGAGAATGGCCGACTTGCCCGGAGAGAACGCCAGTCCGACCAAGCCCTGGCCGGACACTTCGAGGTTGGCCTTGCCTTGCGGAGTGATCTTCACGATGCCGCGTTTTCCGGCGAGAGAGGCGGCGACATAGACATTGCCCTCGACATCAAGAGCCAGTCCCTGCGGACGTCCCAGACCGCGGTAGAACATGGACACGGTTCCGTGGGGGTCGACTTTGTAGACGCAGTCAAAGCTGGAAGTGCTGGGGCCGGTGACGAACATATCGCCGTGAGGACCGAAGGCGATGTGATAGGCGGAAACGCTCGGCTCCAGCGTCGCAAACACAAAAATCTGCCGGTCGCGAGCGATCTTGAAAATGGTTCCGCTACGGTCGCCGACGTAGAGGTTCTCCGCGGCATCGAAGGCAATCCCGGTCGCGATCCCCATGCCTTCGGCGTAGGTCGACATGGTACCGTTCGGCGCCACCTTGTACACGGCCTCGTCATGCCGCGAAGAAACGTACATCTGGCCTTCGCGGTCGAAGGCAATCGCGGTGGCGTTCATCATGTCGCTGAGAAACGGCTTCACGTTGTAGTTCGTGTCGATTTTGAAGATCGACACCGGAACTTTTTGCCCGCGCGATCCGGAGAATGTCACATAGAGGTTGCCTTCGCGGTCGAGCGCGGGATTGGTAACCGGATGAAGGTTGTCGGCAACGGGGACCGCAACCTTAATCGAATGCGGATTGCTAACATGCCCGTTGGTGCCCACTACGACTGGCCCCGACGCCGCTCCCTCGGGCACGCGCGCCACTACGAAATCGTCGGAACTGATTAACACCGAGCCTTCGATCTCGCCGAAGTGCACGCTCGGGCGGCGCAACTCCTGCGGACGCAGGCCCTTTCCGATGATGCGAACCTCGCCTCCGGGCAAAGCGAAACTCGGCGCCACCGTTTCAATGTGCGGCTTGCCGTTGACGTTCTTCTTTCCCAGCAGGCGGTCGGAGATGCTCATGTGTTTATTCCAACGGGAGCCAGTGCTACTTCGTTAGAAGTCCAAAGTGTAACAAGAGATGCATGACGGCGAGCGCATAAAGTCCCGCTCCCAGGTCGTCCACCACAATGCCGGTGCCCTCGGGCAGCCGCTCCAGTCGCCGAATTGGAAACGGCTTCCAAATATCGAAGACACGAAAGAGTATAAGGCCCGCGAGAAAAGTTTTCCAAGCCAGCGGGACAGCGATGAGTGTAACCAGTTGCCCGGCGACTTCATCAATGACGACGAATTGCGGATCCTTCAAGCCGGAGGCGCGCGCGACCAGGGTGGCGGCGGGAATTCCGATGAGGGTAACGGCTGCTGCGGCGACGATCGTGGCCCAAGCGCGGCTCGCGACCGGGATGCGGGAACTGGCCAACGCCCAGACGATCACCGTGGCTAACGATCCCCATGTGCCGGGACCGGGCTTGAGGCGTCCCGCGCCGAAGAAAGTCGCGACCATGGTGGCCCACAACGGAGCAGCCGACAGCGGGGCACCGGCGTCGGCGGCGACTGCGGGCGGAGGATTCACGAGTCCCCGTCCTGGTCGTCGAGGCTGTCTTCTCGGACCGCTTCGTCGGCATCGGTAACCGTCGACGAAATCACGTACGCGCCGCTGGCCCACTTGCCGAGATCGATCAGGCGGCAGCGCTCGCTGCAAAAAGGGAAGTCCGCGTCCGCGGCCTTTGCCGGCTTCTTGCAGATCGGGCAGCGGAGCTTGATGGGGCGCTTGCGCGGCATAAGGGGATTCCAGCAGTTCCTCTAAGGATTGTCTGATAAAGTCGGTTCCGGGCAGCTTTGAAGGGGCATGGCTTCAGCCATGCCGTTAGAAGCCGCCACGCAAGCGGCTTTAGCCGCCGAGGGTCGCCCCTTCATAGCATCCAATCTTGCCAACTTAATCAGAGTCTCCTCTAACTCCTCACCTCAAACGATCTCCGCCACTAAATCATAGTCGTGCGCGGCCGTGATGCGGCAGCGGTAAAACTCTCCCTTTTTCGGCTCGTTTCCGTCGGGATAATCGTTCACAAAAACTTTGCCGTCAATTTCCGGCGCATGCATCGAGGTGCGGCCTTCGAGCAGCAGGTCGGACTCCGTCGAAGTGCCTTCCAGCAGCAGATCGAATTCGCGTCCGATCAGCGATTTCTTCTGCGCCCGGCTGATCATCTTCTGGATCGACATCAGCGACTTGCGGCGGCCCTCGATCTCGCGCGTGGAAAGCTTCTTGTCCTGATCGAAGGCGCCAGCACCTTCCTGGTCGGAGTAGCCGAAGGCGCCCATCCAGTCGAAGGCCGCCTCTTTCACGAAGCCGCAAAGCTCTTCGAATTCTTTTTCGGTTTCGCCCGGGAAGCCGACAATGAACGAAGTCCGTAAAGTGACGCCGGGAATTACACGGCGCATTTTCTCGATTGAGCGCAAGAATAAATCCGCGCCGCCTCCACGCTTCATGCGCTTCAGAACGGTCGCCGAGGCGTGCTGCAGAGGTACATCAATGTACGAACAAATTTTCTCGTGGGCGGCGATCGTCGCCAGCAGTCGCCCCGTGATTTTGTTGGGATAAGCGTAGAGGAAGCGAATCCACTGCAGGCCTTCGATCCCCGCGAGCTTTTCTAGGAGCACGGCCAGACCATCTTTCAGTCCAAGATCCTCGCCGAAGCAGGTGGTGTCCTGTCCGATGAGCGTGATTTCGCGCACGCCGGATTGCGCCAGTCGCTCGGCTTCGGCGATGACGGATTCGAAACGCCGCGAGCGGAACTGTCCCCGAAGCTGGGGAATGATGCAGAAGCTGCAGGG
>Ga0116223_10001898_pt1 | contig 20464 bp, 19 predicted proteins | sample Sb_taG_3_FD_90092 | JGI IMG/M metagenome (GOLD analysis project Ga0116223, IMG submission 90092) | Peat soil microbial communities from Weissenstadt, Germany - Sb_50d_a_PC metaG | ecosystem: Environmental > Terrestrial > Soil > Wetlands > Peat | place: Germany: Weissenstadt | collected 2010-09-21 | reverse complement strand
CTCGCGAGGGCCTCGCCGGCGATCCGCCGCAGGCGGACGTTCGACTCGCCCAGGGCCGCCGCCAGGACGGGCACGGCCACGTCGGGGTTGCCGCCGATGACCTTGATCGCGCGAACCGCGGCGATGCGCGCTTCGATGTCGCCGCGGCTGGCGGCGACGGCCAGGGCCGGGATCGCGGCGCGCCCCCCGTCGCCGAACTGCTCCAGGGCCAGCGCCACCCGCAGCCGGACGTCGGGGTCCGGGTCCGCGAGCACGCGCGCCAGGCCGGCGACGGCCCCTTGCTGGACCCTTTCGCCGTCCTCGGTGTCGCCCAGCGGCGCCATCTTGCCCAGCGTCCGCGCCGCTGCCCAACGGACGAAGCGATCGTGGTCCGACAGCGCCCGCGTCAGCCCCCGCGCAGCCAACGCCGCCGGTCCCTTGCCGACCTCCTGGGCGAAGGTCTGGTCGCCCGGCCGCGGGTTGGTGCGGCGCACCGCGTTCGGAGTGGCCACGGTCTCCAGGGCGTCGATCGCCGCCAGTCGGTTGCGTACGTCGTCATCACCCAGGGCGCGAACGAGGGCGGGAATCGCGTCGGACAGCGGCGGGGGCTCGTCCCGGAAGCGGGCCGGTGGGGCCTGCGCGGTCGCGTTCGTCAAGGCCAGGCCGGTCGCCGCCCCGGGCGCCGCCGCCGCGGGTTTCGGGAACGGCAATGGCGACGGCTTGGCGGGCACCGGTTCCTTGGCCGGCGCCAGCGGCAGCAACTCGGGGTGCAGCCAGTGTAGCCGCACGGCGGCCATCTCTTCGAGGGCGCGCAGGGCAGTGAGGCGGACCAGCATATCGGGGTCGCGGGTGGTTTTGGTCAGCGCGTCGGTCTGGGCCCAGAGGGTGTTGATCACCGGTCGCAACTGGCGGTGCACCTCCACGGCCGTCTCGCCGGAGCGCACCTTGACGTTCAAGGTCTCACCCACCTGGCGGAGGGCGTCGGCACAGAGCCGGCGCACCTCGGCGTCGTCCTCCCGACCTGCGAGGACCGCGCCGGCCGCCTCGGCGACTTGCGGGCCGAACTGGGGCAGGTTCGTGCGCTCCGGCTCCACGGACGGGGAGGCCGCATAGCCACCCCGGTCGGCGGCGCGCGTGCCCCGCAGCAGGTCGCCCAGGGCGGCGGCCGCGGCCCGCCGTACCCCCGCGTCGGGATCCCTCAGCAGCGCCCGCAGCGCCGGCACCGTCACCGGCGTCGTGAGCGGCAGCTCCAGATCGTCGCTCCGCGGCGTGTTTTCCTTGATGGGGTCGCTCTGCAGCTTGGCCAGGCTCCGCGCCGCCGCGGCGCGAACCTCGGGCGAGCGATCCGTCTTCGCCACATCGGCCAACGTCTCGGTGAATTGGGGGAGACTGTCGAGCAGCTGCCCGCTCCCCCGGTGGGCGCTCAGGTAGTCGCTGCGGGAGTTGGCCGCGAACTCGCCGATCAGCGTGACGACGGCGGCCCGCAGGGTGGGATTCCGCGTCTGCTCACCCCAGGCGAGGCCCTTTTTGCTCAGCCGGACGAAGCGCTCGAACAGCTCCTCGCGGGCGTCGCGATCGACCTTGCTGATGTCCGGGCCGCTGGAACTCTTCTCGTACATCCAGTTCGGCAACAACAGCGCCTGGGTAATGTCGCCCATCGTCTTCAGCTGGCTGCGGTCGTCGGTGAGTTCCTTCAACGCCTTCGCTCGATCCTTAAGCGCCTTGTTCAACTCCTCCGTCAGATCGCTAGGCGGCAGCGACTGGTCCAGGGCCTGTCGCAGGGCCTCCACGGGGGGGGAATAGCGGCGCTGCTCCTGGGCCCGTGCCGGGCCGAAGGTCGTGAGGAGAAGGGCCAGTCCCACGAGGAGGGGTCGGCCGCCCGATCGAGAAAGCATGTCACGGATCTGCATGGGTCGCACCCCGGATCGTGTTTGGCACCAAGGAAAAGGTCCTGCTGCTTGCGCAGCGCGGAGCTTGCGCCCGGCTCGGCGTTGAAAGAGATCGGCTTTTCGAGGCGACCACCCTTGCCGGCATTAAGGCAGCCGACGCGGTTCTCCCGGCCCGCGGGGCCGATTGTAACGATTCTGCCAAGGAGGAGACCGCCCGGCGGCGGCGCTCCCGGGCCGATCACCTGCCTTGACGGGACGAGGGAACTTGGGCAAACTCTGTCCAATCATGATGGCTCACGACCAGGCGGAAGGCAAGGACGATTGCGGGCGCGCCGGGGAGACACCGGCACCCCTCCTTCTCGAAAATCTCGCACAAGCATCACGGTCCGCCCAAGTGTTCTTCACGCAGTTGCCATCGATGCCGCTCACAATGACCTCAATTGAGCCGAAAGGCGGAAGGATCGTCCCATCTTCCCAGGTCCGGCGGCCAGCGCCGGAAGGAGCGCACCCGTGATAGCCCCCGTCGCATCGCTGCTCGGTCTGCCGCGGCCAGCGGCCTACGGCCGTAAGCCGTCGCTGGTCCTCGTCAACGGCCTCGCCGAGCAGGCCGAGACGTGGTTCCGCAACCTCCGCGCCTGGCGGCGGCACTTCGACGTGTACACGCCGAACATCGCCTGCTACGACGGTCCCGCCCTGCAGCGGCGGATCGCCGACGGGCTGCCCATCGACATCGATTACCTCGTCGGGCAGCTGCACACCTACCTCGACTCGTTCGTGCAGGCCCCGCCCTACTTCCTCGTCGGCAACAGCATGGGCGGCAAGGTGGTGGTCGAGTACGCCGTTCGCCACCCCAAGCAGGTGGCACGCCTGGTCCTGCTGTGCCCGTCCGGCCTCGGCGACGAGGAGCAGCTGCCGATCGTTGAGGGCGTGCGCCGCAACGACATGCGGGCGATGGTGGACAGCGTGTTTTACGACGTTCGCCTGGTGGACCGCGACTTGGTGCGCTTCTACCAGCAGCGCTTCACCGACCGGCGCTGGCGGCTGGGACTGCTGCGGACCATCCGCGGCACTATGGGGCACAACGTCCGCGAACTGCTGCCGCGCGTGGAGCAGCCGACGCTGCTGGTGTCGGGGCAGGAGGATCGCATCGTCGATCCGGAGCACGCGGCCGCCGTCGCACCGCTGCTGCCGCGCGGCCAGTTCGTGTGCCTGCCGCAGTGCGGCCACGCCCCGCAGATGGAGAAGGCGAAGGTCGTCAATCGCCTGGTCATCGATTTCTTGACGCGACCTCTCCCCCAGCCGCACGGCGCCGCGTAAAGGCCGCTTGCGGCTTCGCAGCCACGCAGCCGCAAGCGGCACGTTCGCGCCGCGCCGTCAGTTCGAGGATGTCGGCGGCGATATCGGCGGCCGCGTCGGGGGAGGCCAGCTGCCGCGCCTTCGCCGACATGAGCGGCAGCGCCGGGTTACCCGGCTCCAGCCACACGCGCAGCGCACCCGCGGCCCGCTCCGGCCGCGGCTCCCAGGCGCCGACCCCATTGCCGACCACGAAATCGACGTTGCCGTCTTCCTGACCGGGCACCTTGCCGATGAGCACCAGGGGCAGTCCGGAGAGCAGCCCCTCGGTGATCGTCCCCGGCCCGGCCTTGGTGACGAGCACGTCGGCCGCGGCCATCCATTCCGGCATGTTGTTGACGAACCCTTCGACGCGCACCGGCAGGCGCCACGGCTGCGCCCGCAGGCGCTCGCGCAGGGCGGCGTTGCGGCCGGTGACGACCACCAGCTGCGGCGGCGGCCCGTCGATGGGAAGGGCGGCGTCAAGGGCGCGGGCGGTGTCGAACAGCGGCCCCAGGCCGTCGCCGCCACCGACCAGGAGCACCACGCGCCCCGCGGGCGCCAGCCCGAGTTTCGCGCGGACGGCCGGCTTGCTCGGCGCCTCCCGCAGCGCCTGGGTGAAGCGGCGCGCGACCGGCAGGCCACGGACGGTGATCCGCTCCGGCGCGACGCCGTAACTGATCCCGCGCTCGCGCGCCCCAGCGGTCGGAACGATAATGTGCGTGGCGTGCGGGTAGAACCAGAAGGCGTGTGCGGTCCACAGGTCGGTCACGACGGTGATATAGGGCAGGCGCAGTCCCATGTCGCGCATGGTCCAGTTGACGCAGTGGTTGAAGAGCGGGTGGACCGAGACGATCGCATCGGCCGGGTGCTCGGTCAGCAGCCGGCGCAGGTGCGGGCTGACGTAGCGGTACACGGCGGCCGCCAGGGCGCGGGCGCGGGCCGGCGAGTCGCTGCGGTGGAACGTGGCGGCGTAGGCGCGGCGGAAGTGCTTGACGATCCAGGGGTATGACGGGCCGAAGCGATTGAAGGGGAACGGCGTGTAGTGGCGGAAGACGTCCACCAGGTCCGCCGCGACGCGGCCGGGATGCTCGGCGCGCCAGGCCTCGATCAGCGCCTCGCCGGCGCTGCGATGGCCTCCGCCGGTGTCGGAAAAGAGCAGCAACAGCCGTAGCGGACGCCCGTCGGTCAGCCCAACCATGGATCGCTCCCAGAGTAGCGCCGCGGCCCCGGCGCGCGGCATTACGATGAGTCGATTGCTACCCTCCTGATGTGGGTTTATTGTGAAGGCCAGGCGGAGATGGGACGAGGGAAGGCGGGGCGGGCGGCGCAACCGTCAGCGTCGGGCGTCGTGATCTTCCAGGACGCGGCGCACCTCGACTTGCAAGCGCGGCCCCTCGTGGTGCCGGACGGTGCTGTACCCGGAGTAGAGCGTCATGATGGTTTGCAGCGGGATGGGATCGTCCCTGATGACGGGGAACTCGTGCTTGGTGCGCTCCTTATCCGGGGTGTAAAGCTGCTGGTGGACCCCGGCCGCGAAGTCGTTGTTATTGTAGCGAAACTCCGGCAGCACCAGCCAATCGCCCTTCTTCAGCGCCGAGCGAGGGGGCATCGGGATCGGGACGTCGTCCGGGGGGAACGCGGAGATGGGCCGCATCCCCTCGCGCTCGGCGTAATACTGGAAGCCCCAGTGGCCGATGTACCAGATCGTGCCCCCTTCGCCGCGCTCGCGAATCAGGCGCGCTGCCTCTTCGACGGCACTGCGCTCGGCCAGTGCCTCGACCAGGTCAACGCAGAACACCAGCAGGCCGAGGACGGCACTGTAAGCGGCGATGCCGTACACGACCCGCCGCGCCGCCAGCGAACGGCACCGCAGGGCGGCCACCCGGCCGACGATGAGCATGATGACGACGACCACGCCCATGAGGCGGCGAATCGTCGGGGTCGGCGACAGCGCGACGTAGCCGACGACCTCCAGGGCCAGCCACAGCAGCAAGAACAGGGTCACGCGGGACGGGCGCGGCGGCGCCAGGGCCCGCCATAAGGCCCCCGGTCCCGCGGCCCAGCCCTGGAGCAACCGGTCCCCCCATCGCGGCAGTGTCACCGGTGGACGGCTGAGGCGCCAGACGGCCGCCACCCCGATGAGGATGCCGGCGGCGCCGAGCGTGCCGAAGACGACCTCCTCGAAGGTGAGTATGGCGCGCGCCGGGTCGGAAATCCCGAAGACTTTCTCGCTCCGCTGGAGATCGCCGCTGAGGCAGGCGACGGCGGCGTACGACAGAAGTCCCACCACACCCGCCACCAGTAACCCCCGCCAGCGCGCGCCGAGGCCCACCAGGGCGACCATCGCCGCGGGCCATGCCGCGGACCCCAGGTTCGTCACCAGCGCCGGCATCAACCGCGCCCACTGTAGACCGGTCCCGGTCCTCTCGCGTGTGTGCAGCAGGAAGTGCGACTCGCCGTAGAGCAGCGACATGAGGAATTCCCAGCTGAGGAAGACCTGTGCGGCGACGACGGCCGCCGCGGGCCAGAAGCGCAGCCGTCCCAGGCAGACGGCGTACAGCAGCATCGCGGCCGGGGCGAGAAAAACGGTATACTTCATCTCCATACCGAAGCCGGCGACCAGCCCCGCCAGCGCGGCCAGGACGAACGAGCTGCGGTCGCAGGCCCGGCAGAACACCGCCACCGAGGCCACACTCAACGCCGTGGCCGGCACGTCCAGCATCAGGTTGAAGGTCGGCAGGAACGTCGGCGAGAACAGCGTCAGCGCGACGAGCGGCAACTCCAGTCCGCGGGCGAAGCGGCGGCCGAGGTCGTGGATCGCGTAGGCGAACAGCACGGCCAACGGCAGCAGCGACATCTTCCACAGGAATGGGCGCTCGCCGAACAGGCAGATGGCCGGCGCCCAGTAATAAGGGAGGAGCGGCGGCGCGAGCACCTCGTTGGCGACCTCCGGGTAGCCCCACCAGTAGGCGCTGAAGCCGTAGGGGTCGAGCGGCTTGTCCGCGGCCCGGGCGGCGAAGGAGTGGTAGGCGGTGTCGTCGATGGTCAGCGGCTTGAAGGCGTTGATCAGCGTGTAGACCAGCGCCAACAGCAGCAGAAGCTTGTGCGGAAAGGTGCGCAAGGTCGGCCAACTCCGTCTCGAACGCGGACGATGGGTATGCTGTACTGGATAGGGACCAGCGCTCGCCCGGCCACTGCGCCGTGGCGAGAGGGCGAAGCATCCCGGAGGGACGACGATGGCGCGCGGCGTTTACGGCCTCTTGAAAGAAACCATTGCCGAATGGATCGACGACAAGGCGACCAGCCGAGGTGCCGCCCTGGCCTACTACAGCATGTTCGCCATCGGGCCCATCGTCATCCTGACGATCTGCCTCGCCGGACTGGTCTACGGCGAAGAGGCGGCGAGCGGGAAGGTCGCCGGACAGCTCAAGGGCACCCTGGGCGATGAGGTCGCCGGGGCAATCGAGTCGCTGGTGCGCAGTGCCAGCAATTCGACCTCGTCCACCCAGGCCGCCGTCATCGGCCTGGTGGTCGCCTTGTTCGGGGCGGCCGCCGTCTTCCTGGAGCTGCAAGATGCCCTCAACACCATCTGGAAGGTGACGCCGCGCCGGGGCGGACCGATCCTGGGCATCATCCGCGAGCGCGCCTTCTCGTTCGCGATGGTGCTGGCGGCCGGATTGCTCCTGCTGGGATCGCTCATCGTCACGGCCGCCCTCAACGCCATCGCTCGCTTCCTCGACCCCGCGTCCCTGCCCGGCGGCGTCTCCCTGTGGCAGGGGGTCAACTGGCTGGCGTCGTTCGCCTTCGTCACGTTCCTCTTCGCCCTGATCTTCAAGATCGTGCCGGACGTCCGCGTCGCCTGGCGCGAAGTCTGGGCCGGCGCCGCCCTGACCGGAGTGCTCTTCACGGTCGGCAAGTACCTGCTCGCGATCTACCTGACGCGCACGAGCGTGGTGTCGGCCTACGGGGCGGCGGGGTCGCTGGCCGTGGTGCTGGTGTGGGTCTACTATTCGGCGCAAATCCTGCTCTTCGGGGCGGAGTTCACGCACGTGCAGGCTCGGCGGCGCGGCTCCGCGTGCGTCCCGACCCGCGGCGCCGTGGCGATCACGGCGCACGGCCCGGGCTGAGAGTCTGTTCCGGAAGCCCCTCGCCCCTGTACTCAGGGGAGAGGGGTTGGGGGTGAGGGGTGCCTTTTTGCCCAGAAGAACCCCTCACCCCCAACCCCTCTCCCCTGAGTACAGAGGCGAGGGGAGGCGTCTGGAACAGACGCAGAAGTGCTCCGCCCTGTGCGGCATTTCTTCGACGTCTATAATGAGACGCTGCCCCCCACCGCCGCGCCGACGCCGCGCTCTCCCTCGGAGGGAAGCCGATGGCCTCCCAGCCCGCGCCCTGGAGCCTCACCCTCCCCAGCGACCTGCGCCAGGTGGTCCTGGCGCGGGCCTTCCTGGAGGCGGTCTGTGAGGTCTGCGGCGTGGACCGGGCCACCACGGACGCCGTCGTCCTTGCGGTACACGAAGCCGTCAACAACGTCATCCGCCACGCCCATCACGACCGCCCCGACGCCCAGGTCCAGATCCAGTGTTTCCTGGGCGCCGACGGCCTGGAAATCCATCTACTCGACGAGGGCGCTCCGTTCGACCTGGCGTCGGTGCCGCACCTCGATCCCGCCGAGATGCGCGTCGGCGGTCGCGGCGTCTTCCTCATGCGCAAGCTGATGGACGAACTGAGCTGCCACCCGCGCGGCGAAGGCGGCAACACCCTCCGCATGGTCAAGCGCTGCGTCTGTTCCCCGACCGCGGTGCCGCCGAAAGGCGCGCGACCCAGATGAATTCCGTTGCTGTTCCGGTCGAGCCGCCCGCACGACGCCCCTTGTCCCGCACCCGGCCCTTGCCACAGCCATCCTCCGTCTTCTCGTCCTCTCCGAAGCCGCACGCAGGGTCCGCGGAATGCATTCGCCGGACGATTCCCGGCCTGCCGGGGCCGTCCCGGGCACCGGATTTGCCTCAACCTTGTCCGGCGGCCCGTCGATACAACAAGTAGAACGGCGGGAGTGAGCAACTGAACAGGTAGCGAACTCCCCGAAGCCCCGGGTAATCAGGGACCGGGGGCTGCGAGCCCGGCCGGAGGCCGGCAGCGGTTGCCGGCCGGGGGCTGCCGAAGACCCTGCGGAATCGGTGTAACCCGTCACGCTTGTGGTCGCACGTTCCTGTCTGGGCGACCTCGTGGGTTGATTCAACTATCCCCCACGGTTTAAGATGTGCCTGTCGTGTCGTCCCCGGCCCTTCGTGCGCCGGCCCGACCCGACAGGGGAGAAAGTCCAATGCACTCACACGGCCCCAGCTGTCTGCCCGGCCCCCTCACCCGGGACCTCGACCACTGGTCGCTCCCCGCCGGCGCCGACAGCTTCCTGAACACCGACGGCGCCCGCCACGCCGCCGGCCCGATTCGACACCACCTCGTCGAGCGCATTCGCCGCGAGATCGCCGAGGGGACCTATGAAACGCCCGAGAAGCTCGAGGCGGCCCTGCAGCGCCTGCTGCGCCGTCTCAACGAGGAATGAGGCCGGCGGCAGCGGCGATTGGCAGGCCGCGCCGCTGTGGTATAATGCCTCGGACGCCCCATCTTGCTTCGCCGGAGCTTGCGTCGCGTGTATCACCTTGAAGGAGAAGCTGCCGTGCCACTGCCCGCCGTGGAAGTGTCGGTGAGCCCGGAGGACAAGTTCCGGGAGTACCTGGGGAGCCGGCCGCGGCCGCAGCGCTACACCGACCAGCAGCGCGACATGGTGCGCTACATCTTCGCGCAGCACAACCACTTCGATGCGGACCAGTTGATCGACGACATGAAGAAGGCCGGCTTCCACGTCAGCCGGGCGACGGTGTACCGCACCCTCGCCAAGCTGGTGGACGCCGGCCTGCTGCGCCGCCTGGAAGTCGGGCCGCGCATGTTCTACGAGCACGATTACGGCTACCCGCACCACGAACACATGCACTGCGAAAAGTGCGGCAAGATGATCGAGTTCCAGGATCCGACCATCGACGCCCTCATGGGCGAGGTCTGCCGGCGGCACAACTTCCAGAGCAGCGGTCACACCTTCATCATCCGCGGCACCTGCGCCGACTGCAACCGCACGCGCGTCACGCGCCGCCTGCTCGACCTGGTGTAAAAAGTTCACCACAAAGGGCACAAAGTACACAAAGACCGGACGAAAGGACGGCCCGGCCGCCTTTCTTCCTTTGTGTTCTGTGTGCCCTTTGTGGTTGCAGTCTTACACCTTATCCGGCATCACCAACCGCGTCCGCCTTTTTCGGCCCGAGCCCTGGCGGCAAGAAGGCCCCGGCAGGTAGAATGGCGGCATGGCGAAAAAACGGTCCCCACCTTCCGAAACGGCCCCGCCGCGCTGGTATCGCGGCAAGGACGTCCCGATGCGGCTGATCCGCCGCTTCGCCCGTGACGTGGCGGAGAAGTTCCACCCCGAGAAGATCATCCTGTTCGGCTCTTACGCCTACGGCACGCCGCACGAGGACAGCGACGTGGACGTCCTTGTCGTCATGCCGGCGCGGAACCAAATCGATCAGGCGGTGCGGATTGATCGGGTGATCGACGCGCCATTTCCCTTGGACCTCATCGTCCGCACACCGAAGAACATGAAGTGGCGCCTTGCGGAGGGCGATTCGTTCCTGTGCGAGATCGTGTCGAAGGGGAAGGTCCTGTATGAAAAGGATGACGCGGGAGTGGCTGCGAAAGGCCGAGGCCGATTACCGGCTCGCCAAAAAACTCGCCGAGGGAAGCGAGCCCTTCTATGACCAACGCTCCTTCCTCTGCCAGCAGGCTGCGGAGAAGTACTTGAAAGCGCTCCTGGAAGAACTCGACCTACCGGTCCCGCGTACCCATTTGCTGCACGACTTGCTCGGTCTGCTGTTGCCCCATCACCCCTCGTTACGACCCTTGCAACGGGGGTTGAAATTCCTGACGCGCTTCGCCGTGGCAACGCGCTATCCCGGCGACGATGCCACCAAGCGCCAGGCCGAGGCCGCCTTTCGCTGGGCCGACCGGGTGCGCACGGCAGCGCGGGCGATTCTCGGGATCCGTCCGCGCCCGACGCGGCCGAAGAAATAACAGTCGTCACTTCGTCGCCGCGACCGTCTTCCGCGGCATGGATGAACCACTACTCCACCGTCAAGTCGAACAGCTGGAGCGCCTCCGGTAAGACGCCGTCGCTGACGAGGATCGTCAAGGGAAATGATCCCTTGACGGTCGGCTTGCCGCTCAGGATCGCCGTGCCGTTGCCCTTGTTGACGAGCGTAACGCCGCTGGGCAGGGTGCCGCTTTCCGTAATCGTCGCCGCGGGGAAGCCCTTGGTCGTGACGGTGAAGCTGCCCACCTGACCCACCGTGAAGGTGGCGCCGGCAGCGCTGGTGATGGTCGGGGCTTGATCCACGTTCAGGGTGAAGGTCTGCGTCGTCTGGGATCCTGTGGCGTTGCCGGCGGTGAGGGTGATGGTGTAGCTGTCCCCCGTGCCGGCAGCGGGCGTGCCGTGCAAGGTGGCCGTGCCGTTGCTGCCGGCGGTGAAGCTGACGCCGCTGGGCAACTTCCCGCTGGCGCTGAGTGTGGTTGTCTTCGGCAGGCCGGCGGTGGTCGTGATCGTGAAACTGCCCGCCTTGCCCACCGTGAAGGTCGCGTTATTGGCGCGGGTGATGACCGGGGGCTGATCGATGGTCAGCTTGAACGTCTCTGTGGCGGTCAGGGCGATGCCGTTGCTGGCTGTGATAGTGAAGCTGTACGGGACGAGCCCGGCGGTGCCGGCGGCAGGCGTGCCGCTGATGGTCGCGGTGCCGTTGCCATTGGCGATGAAGGTGACACCGCCGGGCAGAGTGCCGCTCTCAGTGAGGGCGGCCGCGGGGAAGCCCGTGGTCGCGATCGTGACGCTGTTGACCTGGCCGGTCGTGAAGACGACGGCGGTCGGACCGACGAAGGCGGCAGGTCGCGGCACCTTGTAATTCGCAGTCTTCAAACGGAGGCTGTTGCGAACCGCCTAAAGGCGGGACTCCAACGGCTGCGGTCTATCTGCCGCTGGGGCGTTACCACCCGCGCATCAGCGACTTCGGCCTGGCGAAGGTACTCGAGCACGAGGCAGACCTCAGCCGAGACGGCCTGATCATCGGGAGCGGCCCGTACATGGCCCCCGAACAGGTGCGCGGCAGCCAGGGGGAGATCACCGCGGAGGCAGACGTCTACGCGCTGGGGGTTATCCTGTACGAACTGCTGACGGGTCGGGCCCCGTTCCCCCACGACCGCAATCAGCACGAGCTTCACAAACTCATCCTGGACGAGAAACCTGAAAAGCCGTCTCGGCTGGCAGCAGACATCGACGCCGACCTGGAAGCCATCTGCTTGAAATGCCTGGAGAAGGAGAAGGAGCGGCGCTACCCCAGCGCCGCGCATCTCGCCGACGACTTGCGGCGCTGGCAGGCCGGGGAGCCGATCCAGGCGCGGTTGGTGGGCTACGCCGAGTGGGTGAAGAAGTGGGTGCGGCGCAACCGGATTGTGTCGGCGCTGATAGCGGCCGTCGTCGTGGCGCTGGTGGGGGGAATGATCGGCACCTGCACGAAGTACCTCGATGCCAAGGAACAGGAGGGCATCGCGAACGCCAGGAGTGCGGAACTGCGCGACGAAGTCGCGGCCAAGGAGAAGGCACTGGCCGCCGAATCAGCGGCGCTGGAACTCTCCGGGCAGTCGGGCAGATGGCAAAAGGGGCCAGCGTGAATTGTTCCCCCAAGGCAAGCGACAAGGTCGGCAAGCTCAGCAGGCGCCGCAATTTGCTACCTGCCGAATCGTTTCATTGCCCCCCCGAAGGGTGTCTACCAAAGGCGTGAAACGAATGGGGTTCTGGCTTCTGGCGGCGCAAGTCGAGGAGAGAGAAGGACATCGGGAAACGCGATTCGTTTCACCGGGCCGTGAAACGAATCGTCCCCTGGCAGAGCGTTACCCCAATGCCCCCGGAAATGAACCAGGCCTGTCCCGGGCCGATTGCCGCTGGCCCATCTTCCCTGGAGCGCCCTTCCGGCAAGGACGAACACCCGTAGGCCAGCGGCCGCGGGTTAACGGCCGATGACGGCTGCACGTCGCCCCCGGACCGGAATAGAACAACGTGAGTGGGTTCTTCGTGGCTCAACCAACAGGAGGCACAGCATGGCACGCACGACCCGGATGGTGACCTTCGCCCTCGCCGCCGTCTCGCTGGTCCTGCTCGGGACTGGTCGGGTGACGGCGCAAATCGTCGTCGTATCCCCGCCCGCCGTCAGCTACTACAGCCCGCCCGTCGTCTACGCGGCCGCGCCAGCCGTTTCGTACTCCTACGCGCCCGCGCCGGCCGTGTCGTACTACTACGCTCCGTCGGTGTCGTACTACGCGCCGGCGGTGAGCTACTACGCGCCGGCGGTGTCCTACTACCCGGCCCCGGCCGCCGTGATGACCACCCGTTACGGCCTGTTCGGCCGGCCGCGGGTCACCACCACCTATTACCCTCCGGTCTACTACCGGCGGTAAGGGGGAGATCTTCCCTCGGCGACACGGCGCACCGACCTGCGAGACCGGCAGGCCGGTGCGCCGTCCGTCCTGGTTCAGGTCACTCCCGCAGCCAGCGCCTCGTAGAATGCCGTCACCTCAGCCCGCGCCTGCCCCTCGGTCAGCGCCTCGACGTCCACCAACCCAGCGGCCAGGGCTTCCGGCGGCTCGCTCTGCAGCGCCAGCAGCACCTGAACCTGCGCGGCCGTCAGGTAGCGCAGGGCCAGGGCGCTCTCGGCGAAGGTCCGTCGATTCTTCCGCTGGTCGCGGAGCACGCGGCGTAACCGCCGCGGTGTGATCCACCCCAGCCGCCGCAGAAGCCGGCCCGCCAGGAGCGGCGGCGGCGGGGCCGCCCGCAGCGCCGCCTGCACCTGCTGCTGCGTCACCGCCTCGCGGGCCAGCAGGAAGGTGCCGAACAGCCGCCGGCGCACCTCCTCCACGAAGACCTCGTCCTCCGCCTCGAGAAGCGACGAAAAATGGACCCTGTTCTTGCCTATGCCCTTGGCGGCGAACATCGCCCGGTCGGCCTCGGCCAGCACGTCGGTCGCGGTCCGCTGCGTGCGCCGCGGCACGCACACCACCGCCCCCACCGACGCGGTTAGCTGCGCCGACTGCCCGTCGTACCGCACCAGCAGGGCGCTGACGGCGTGCCAGACGCGGTTGGCCAGCGTCCGCACCCCTTCGGGTGACGTGTTCGGCATCAGTACGCAGAACTCGTCGCCGCCCCAGCGCGCCACCACGTCGTCGCCATGCACCTCGTGCCGCAGCGCCGCCGCCACGTCCTTCAGCACCTGGTCGCCGAAGGGGTGGCCGTAGCGGTCGTTGAGCCCCTTGAACCCGTCCAGGTCGAGGAACAGCAGCCCCAGCATCGTGCAGCGCCGCCGCCCCCGCCGGAACTCGCATCGCAGCGACTCGTCGAAGGAGGAGCGGTTGAACAACCCCGTCAGCCGCTCGCGCGTCGCCTCGCGCCGCAGCCGGTGCGCCAGTCGCTGCCAGCGCAGAAGTTCCTGGTCCGCTTGCGTCTTCTCCTGCCGCAGCCGGGTCGCCTCGCCGTCGCGCTCCAGGGTGAGCTGAATCAGCTCGACCGTGGCGTTGGCCACGATGGTCGAGTAGTTGCCCAGGGCGCCCACGTCGAGCTGCAGCAGGGCGCTGAACTCGCCGATCTTGCGGTCGAGCGGCTCGAGGAATTCGAGGAAGCTCCCCTCGCTCAGGCCGAAGCGGTCGCAGGCCAGCGTCAGGACTTCTTGCAAGAGGGCCGGCTGACTGTTCGGGGCGATCTGCAGTTGCGCCGCCCGCGTCGCCAGGTAAAGGAGCCGGCTGCGCTCGGCCACGGCCCGCTCGTGGGCCGGCGAGGCGGCGGGGCGGTGGTGGTGGCGGATCGGCTGGGTGATATCGTCGGGCAGCCGCCAGCGGCCGAGGATGAAGGCGCTGACGTCGGCGTGGTTGAGGCCCAGGTGCTGCTCCTCCAGTTCGCATTGGCGGTAGGCGAGCACGTCTGGCGTGTGGGCCACGACTGGGCCGTACTCGGCGGGAAACACCTGCTGCAGCACGAAGACGCCGAGGTCGCACAGCAGGGCCGAGACCATGTCGTCCTCGGGGTCGGGCCGGCCGAGCTTGACGGCCAGTTCGCGGGCCACGATGGCCCCCGCGACCGACGCCTTCCACCAGTCGCACAGGCGGGGATCGGTACTGGTCTGCAAGCGCATGGTCGGCAGCGACAAACTCAGCACCAGCGAGCGCACCGACTTCAGGCCGAGGAAGTTCAGGGCGCGGCCGATCGAGCCGATGGGCCGCTGCAGGCCGAACATCGCCGAGTTGACCGCCCGCAGCATCTGGGCGCACAGGCCCGGGTCGAGGGCGATGATCCGGGCGATGTCCTCCATCTCGCAGTCCGCCTGCGACGCCTTCTGAATGACGTCGAGGGCCACCGGTGGCGGCGTCGGCAGGCTAGGCGACTCGCCGATGCAGGCGAGCCGTTCGGCAAGGGCCGGGAGTGTGGCGTTGGTCATCATTGGTTGCGTCTCGCCCCGCGGCACCCTTCCTTTCCCGAGACGGCCGGGGGAAGGGCCCGTCACGCTAATCTCGCTCACGAGCGGTCCGCGGTCAAAAAGCGCCGCGCTGGGGGGTTGCTCTCGTTCGGCCGGGCGGACACAATGAAGGTCTCCCGCACGGCAGCGGGCCAGTCCCCCTGCACCCACCCCGGAACGGCGTATAGTTTGGCAGGCGCCTTGCCGGACGCCCCAGGTGACATCAAGAGGGAAGGGATTCATGACGCAGCCCGCGCCAACCGCAGCGCTGCCGGAGGCCACCACGCCGGTGCCCCCGGCCGGGTCGTCCCGCGGCGGGGCCGAGTGGGGCCTGACTCGGGGCGGGAGCATCGGCCCCCACCCCGGCGACGAGGTGCGCGCCGTCCTCTCCCGCCGGCTGCGGATCCTGGCGCCGCTGATGCTCGCCGTCCTCGTCTTCTATTTCTTCCGCAACCTGAAGGGGAGCGGCGAGTTGGCGTCGCCGCGCATCGGCTTGCTCCTGCAGTTGGTGCTGCTGGCCCTGCTGACGGCCAGTGCCACGCCGCTTTACGGCGGGCCGCGCCTGTCCCTGCGCGGCCTGCGCGGTCTGGAACTGATCCTGTTCGGAGTGGCGGCGACCTACTTCGCCTGGCTGCAATGCGGCACCCTCTTCGAGGCGTGGGACCTGCGGGCCGCGACGCCGACGCGCGAGGCGGCCATCCTCCGCCTGGCACTGGAGGCGGCTTCGGCGCGTTGGCTCCTCCTCATCGTCGCTTACGGCGCCGTCATCCCCAACACGCGCCGGCGCTGCGCCATCGTTTTGATCACCCTGGTGCTGATGCCGTTGATCATCGCGGCCGGGGCCGGCCTTGGCCACCCGGCGCCCCGTGCGCCGTTTGCCCTGGCGACCCTGCAGATGACGGGTACTCTCGGCACCGGCGGCGCCGCCGCCCTCTTCGCCTGCACTCGCCTCAACGCGGTGCCGGCCCAGGCGCTGGAACACGAGATGGTCGGCCAGTATCAGCTCAAGGACCTGCTGCGCGCCGGCGGCATGGGCGAGGTCTACCTGGCCGAGCACGTGCTGCTGAAGCGCCCCTGCGCCCTGAAACTGGTCCGCCCCGGCCTGGCCCGCGACCCGGCCGTGCGCCGCCGCTTCGAGCGCGAGGCGCGAGCCATGGCGGCCCTGCGCCACCCCAACGCCGTCGCCATCCACGACAGCGGCCGCGCCGCCGACGGCACCCTCTACTACGTCATGGAGTACCTGCCGGGGCTGAGCCTCGATGACCTGGTGGCCCGCGACGGCCCGCTGCCCTCGGGGCGCGTCGTCTACCTCCTGCTGCAACTGTGCGACGCCCTGGGCGAGGCGCACAGCCTGGGCATCCTGCACCTGGACATCAAGCCGGGCAACATCCTGGTTTGCGACAAGGCCGGCGCCGGCGAGGTGGTCAAGCTCCTTGACTTCGGGCTGGCGCGCGAGGTGGCGCCCCACGGGCTTGGCCTGCCCTCGTCCGGCGCGGAAGGGGCCGGCTCGCCGCAGTACATGGGCCCAGAGCAGGCGGCGGGACGGGGGCCGCTCGATAGCCGTGCCGACCTCTACGGCCTGGGCGGCGTCGCCTACTTCCTGCTGACCGGCCGACCCCCCTTCGAGTGCGAGAGCGCCCTGCAGCTGGTGCTGGCTCACGCCTGCGACCCGGTGACGCCGCCGAGCCGCCTGCGCCCCGACCTGCCGGCCGACCTCGAGGCGGTGGTGCTGCGCTGCCTGGAGAAGGAGCCGGGACGGCGCTTCGCCGACGCCGCCGAACTGGCGCAGGCACTGCGGCGCTGCGCGTGTGCCGGCGACTGGGACGCGGACCGGGCGGCGGCGGCGTGGCAGCACGGCGGCGACGCTGCGACCGTGGTGCAGGGGACCTAGTCACCGCCTGACTTCCTCAGGCCCGGATCAAACGCTGGTGCCGCACCTCGCTACCGTGAAGCCTTCTCTCCGGGCTTGGCCGTCAATCCCAGCCGGCGGCGGATCTCCTCCTGGATCTCGGGCGCCTCCTTCATGCCGTCCACAGCCACGACGAGTTCCTTGCGACGGAACAGGTCCAGGATGGGCTCGGTCTTGGTGTGGTAGTCGAGCAGTCGCGCACACAGCGCCTCCGGGGTGTCGTCGGTGCGCGCGATCAGCGGGCCGCCGCAGACGTCGCAGACGCCGGGCGTGGCCGGGCGGTGGTAGATCAGGTTGTAGTCCAGGCCGCATTTCGTACACAGCCGCCGGTTCAGGATGCGCTCCCAGACGCTCCGGTCCGGCACGTCAATCAGCAGCACGGCGTCGATGTCGTAGCTCTCCAGGAAGAATTCCGCCTGGTGGTGGCTGCGCGGGAAGCCGTCGAGGATGAAGCCGAAGTTCCAGTCGTGCTGGTCGAGGCGCAGTTTGACGACCTCCTCGACGACGTCGTCGGGGACCAGGCCGCCCTCGGCCATATACCGGCGGACGCGGGCGGCCAGCTTGGTGTGGTTCTGGATGTGCCAGCGGAACAGGTCGCCGACGCTGATGTGGACGAGGTCGAAGTCGCGCGCGAGCAGTTTCGCCTGCGTACCCTTGCCGCAGCCCTGCACGCCCATGATGATGTATTTCCGCATCGCCGTCCCTCCGGTTTCATCCGCGAGCGGAGCTTATCTTACGCCCCACTCCCAGAGACCGTAGGCCGTCTTTTGATCGAGCGGGTGTCCCGTTCCCTTGAGCGTCCAGCCGACCTGTCCACGGTGGTGGGATTCGTGGGCGATGAGGTAGCCGAGGAAGGCGACGGCGTGCGGCTTGAAGCCCTTGACCTTGCCGCCCGGCGCCAGGCCTTTCCGCAGCAATCCCTCGACCGCCTTCCCGGACGCCTCCAGCGCCTTCGCGAGACGCTCCTTGGCGCCGTCGGTCCCTTCCAGCTTCTCCAGCCCGGGGCGCAACTCCGGTGCCGCCGACTTCAGCCACATCAGTCGGACGTTGTGGACGTGAGCGAAGAGCTGGTAGAGGGTCCGGTGTTTCGGCGCCAGGGCGGACCCGAGCAGCTCCGGCGGCACGGCGTCGAGCAGATAGAGGTTGACGCGATTGTGGATGTTCCACGTCTCGATGAGTTGGTCTTCCATCGTGGATTCTCCTTCGACGAACGCGAAGGCCCACGGGCCGCGGCCCGTGGGCTCCTTGGCCTCCCTTCTCGGGCGCCTCAGCGCGACTCGCCGGCCGGCGCCTTGACCGCCGTATCCAGCTTCGCAGCGGTTCCGTTCGCCGCTAGTTCGTGCCGGCTCTCGTCGCCCAGTTCCGCCTCCCCGCGGGCGCGGCGCCGGCGGGCCAGGACGAACTCGACCACCATCGGCATCACCGAAATCAGCACGATGGCCACGATGACCAACTCGAAGTTCTGTTGGATGAACTCGAAGCCGCCGAAGAAGTAGCCGCTGAACACACAGATCAGGACCCAGGCGGCGCCGCCGGTCGCGTTGTACACGACGAAGCGGCGGTACTCCATCTTGCCGACGCCGGCCACGAAGGGGGCGAAGGTGCGGATGATCGGGATGAAGCGGGCCAGGATGATCGTCTTGCCGCCGTACTTCTCGTAGAACTGTTGCGTCCGCAGAAGATGCTTCTTGTGGAACAGCCAGGACCTCTCCGAGCGAAACACCGCCGGACCGATCTTCAGGCCGAGGTAGTAGTTCACGGCATCGCCGAGGACGGCCGCGCTAATCAGGAGAGCCAGCATCAGCGGCAAGCTCATCGTTGACGTGGACAGGGCAAGGAGGGCGCCGACCGCGAACAGGAGCGAGTCGCCGGGCAGGAACGGCGTCACGACCAGTCCCGTCTCGCAGAAGATCACCGCGAATAGCAGGACGTACAGCCACGGCCCCATCTGGTCGGCCCACACGGGCAGGTGGACGTTGAGGTGCAGTACGCGGTCGAGGACGGTGCGGAGGAAATCCACCATGCCGGCAACGCTCCTTACCTTCCCTGGCGCCGGTCGCTCGAGCGGGTCGGGAAGGGCGACAGGGATTCGAGTTGGTCCACGCAGGGGAAACGGCAGCGCGGCGGTGGGCGGCCGGCGTCCCCTCCCCGGTAAGGGGGCACTATAACCTAGCGTGTGCTGGCGCCCGAGCAAGGGCAATTCGCAGTCGGGGGGAGATCACGGCCCCTGCGCAGAGAACAGGTTCAGTTGCCAATCCGTCAGGCTGAGGCTGGTGACGTGTCCGTCGCAGTAGAGGACGTTGAATCGTCCGAGGTGCCGCGGCGGGTAGTGGCGGGCGACGTCCGGGGCGGTGGGAGGCACCGGGACTGCCGGCGAGCCCGGCAGCGAGGTGGCGCAGGAGGGCACGTTGGAGTGGTCCCAGGCGAGGAGGACGTTCGAGGAGCCGTTGCCGTTGGTGAGGACCACCAGCGACACCCCGGACGGCCCGCCGGCGCTGCCGTTCATGCCGTAGCTGACCTGGAAGGTCTGGCCGAGCGTCGGGCTGCCGGGGAAGGTGTCGATGCCGTCGGGGCAGCTGAACGACTTGCGGTTGTCCTCCAGGAAGGGGAAGAGCAGGCCGGCGGGCACGTAGTCGGGCAGCGCGAACGTCGGGCTGGTGCCGGGGCGGTTGTCGTAGGGCGCCCACCAGATGTCGTTGGGACCGGTCCAGAAGGTCAGCGACGGCAGGGCGTTGCAGTAGAGGTCGCTGCCGTTCATCCAGGGGGCGGGACAGAGGCGCGGCCGCGGCAGGGTGCCGCTGGCATCGTTGTACGTGTGGGCGGCGAGGCCGATCTGGTGCAGGTTATTGCCGCAAGAAATGCGGTTGGCGGCGGCGCGCACCTTCTGCGCCGCCGGCAGCAGCAGGGCGAGCAACACGGCAATGATGGCGATGACCACCAGCAGCTCTATCAGCGTGAAACCGCGCCGCCGCATGAGCGCCTCCCTGAATGTACCTCGTCGGGACCGATTCTCCCATCGTGCGGGGACAAGCACAATTGTCCAGAGGAATGAACGCAGACGACGGGGGAGCTTGCGCTGAGAGCCCGGGGATCCGGGTCAGAGGAGTTTCCGAAACTCATCGTTCGTTAGCCCCGCGTCGCGGACGATGCTCCCCATCGTGATCGCATTAACCGGGTTGTGCCGCGGAATGGTGACGACCCGGCTACCATCGGTCATCACGATATGTTTCCCTTGACGTGCGACCCGGAACCCCGCTTTCTCCAGGGCACGGACGGCGTCCAGGTGGTTGACGCCGGGAAGCCTGGGCATGGCTACACCTCGACCTCGCGTACCTCGGCGCCCTCCATCTGCTCGTTGAGCACCTCCAGATATTCACGGATGGCATCGGCGATGTTCGCCAATGCCTCCGGCTCGGTGGCCCCTTGCGAATGACACCCCGGAAGTCCCGGCACGGAGGCCGCGAACCCTTCTTCCGACTCTTGGAGAATCACTTTGTACTTCATGTCCTCGTCCCTCATTTCGGAGGGCCAGACAAGGTGTCAGGACCCTTTTTCGGCCGAAAAAGGGTCCTGACACCTTCTCCTGGCCCTCGTCCCACATGCCGTCGCCATTACCCCGGTGGGACCGCAGCCGGGTAGGAGTCGTTCCCCTGTAAGCTGCGACGGCGGCCTTCCGCATCCCTTCGCTGGGTCGGCTCCCACAGTTCGCTGTTTCGAGGCCTGCTCGGCGTTCACTCACGTTACGGCCTGCATACTCGCGG
>Ga0116223_10001893_pt1 | contig 20490 bp, 11 predicted proteins | sample Sb_taG_3_FD_90092 | JGI IMG/M metagenome (GOLD analysis project Ga0116223, IMG submission 90092) | Peat soil microbial communities from Weissenstadt, Germany - Sb_50d_a_PC metaG | ecosystem: Environmental > Terrestrial > Soil > Wetlands > Peat | place: Germany: Weissenstadt | collected 2010-09-21 | reverse complement strand
GGGCGAAGCTGGAACTTCCTGCCGAAAAGAAACATCGGCCGGTATTTTATAGGATACTGTCATCCGCGAACCTCGTCGTGCTAGGCGCGATATGCCAGTGCGATGATTGTATCCCACCCTAAGGGTTTTGTCAGTCTCTTTTGCCCTCGCGGCCTTCTTTTGCCCTCGCGGTCTTTAACGCGCGTCAGCAGATCCGGCAGCTTGGCGATTTCGCCTGCAATGCGCCGCGCCTAATCTCTGCTCAGCGGCTGTGCCGCTCATCGTCGCCCGAGCTCGTCCTCGAAATTAGACATAGGCGAGCTTTTGTCCGTGGCATCCTTCACGATGCATATGGCTCCAAACTCACCCGCTGCCGGCAATCTAAGAAGACAGTCATTTCAACCAGCCGCAGCTAGCGCAAAACTTCGAAACGAAGCCGATTAGTGTCGGACTAGCCGATGCGCACGCTGGCTCATGCGCTTGGCGTGATAATACATGATAAGCAAAGGATAATCCGCACCTAGATCGATCCTGCATGTTCGCCCCAGGATGTCCAACGATTGGGCGCACATGTCGAAATCATAGTTGATTGGTCTCTGCGCCCATTCCCACGGGTTCATGCGCGGATGAAAAGCCTGCTTCTTCAGAATTGACGTCCAATTCGTATAAACGTGTTTCGAGTTGTCCAACAATCGAAAAACACCCGCAAATCTTGCAAAGGCGATCGCCTCTCGATCGCTGGGAAAAGTGATGCAGAGACCAACTGCGTTAGCGGGGTCATTATGCGGCGCAATGTGAAACTTCCCACTTTGCGCCAGCATCGATTCGAACATTTCAAAGCGACGACGCAAACGCGTCATCATTGGCTTAAGTTTCGACAACTGGACGCCTAACATTGCGCCTTGCATTTCGTTTGCCTTCATGTTCATTCCGACGAAGGGCGTTTCGGTTAATTCCCTGCTTCCATGGCTTCTGTATTCAAAACCTAGGTCGTGAAAATTGACAGCGCGGGCGAAGAGCCGTTCCTCGTTGGTGAGGACAGCTCCACCTTCACCAATATTTATGTTCTTAAATTTGTTGAAGCTTAAGGTACCCATATCGCCGATTGCACCACAAAATTTGTCCTTGTAGCGCACGCCGGCTGCCTGACACGTATCTTCGATCACTAACAAATTGTGCCTGCGCGCGATCGCCAAGATCTCATCCATTGCGCAGGGGAGATTCGCCATGTGAACTGGAATGATCGCTTTCGTAAAGGGTGTAATCTTTCGCTCCAAATCGATCGGGTCCATCGTCAGTGTCTCATTAATGTCAACCAAAATGGGAACCGCGCCGACAATCACGGCGGCCGCAGGCGTTGCGAGCCACGTATAAGCGGGCACCAAAACTTCGTCGCCGGGACCTACGCCGGCCGCCGCAAGCGAGCAAATGAGCGCATTTGTGCCAGTGTTCACTGTCAGGACGCGTTTCACACCGAGTTGACTGGCAAGGCGGGACTCAAATTGATCAACAAAATGAGATTTGCTGGTGTGTCTTATGAGATTGCCTTCCGCAATGGCCCGACCTACTGCAAGCCACTCCCTCAGACCGACTTTCGCCATGGAGATCTCCAAATAATTTGACCGGTAATAAGTTCGAAGCGAGCTTGTCGCGCCCTCGCCAATGCTGATGCAAAAGTTGTCCGGGCATATAAAACTTCCTTGTCCGCGCGTGCAATCGAGGACTTGCTTAAAGACCTAGTTTTTCACGGGTTTGATTCATCGATCTCGGGCAAAGACGATGCTAGACTTGAGCGTCCTCCATAGGTTTGTCGATAAACTCGCCCCTGTGCGGGGCCTGAAACGATCTGGGTAAGGGGTAACGGTGTTTTCCGAATCCGCACTTTCTTCGATTCTGAACGCTACCACCTCGGAAGCGTTGAGCCCGAAAGAGGCGCACGACGCAATAGTCGTTGGGGCAGGCGCGGCGGGCGGACTAGCGGCAATGTTGCTTACCGAGAGTGGCTTAAACGTGCTGGTGCTTGATGCCAGCTGGCCGCGCTCGCTGCGTGACAATAGGTTGCGTCGTCTGCCCGGCAATCTGGTTCGACGCCTTGGTGCGCCTGATAGATCAAGGCCACTTCCGATACCTGCGGCTTATGTTCCCAAGACGCGCGACGCGCTAAGGATGCTGGGGCTTTGGCGCCAGCCGATACAATCGCGTTGCTACGCTTGGCAGTTTGCGCCTGACGTATTTGTAGATGATCACGATTGTCCTTACGTGACACCGCCAGATCGCCCCTTTGTTTGGATTCGAGCACGGATTATAGGAGGGCGCCTCGCAGTTCCTGGCCATGGCCGCCAATACTATCGGCTAGGACCTGATGATTTGCACCCAAAAGATCGATTAAGCCCGAGTTGGCCGCTCAGACCGAATGAGTTGGATCCATGGTACAGTCTGGTTGAAGGCAGACTTGGACTTTCTGGAATGACTGATCAAATTCCGTTCTTGCCAGACAGTGAACTTTCACAGCATCTCACTTTTACTAAAGCAGAGACTGCCTTACGAAACAAAATAGTAGCGCGATGGCCAGGTGCACGACCAATTTTAAGTCGGTATGCACCTCCGCTGGAGACACTCGAGGCCGCAGCGCGCACCGGACGGCTACGATGCCGCCAGGGCGCTATAGTACGGGGAATTCACGTGAATGGGTCTGGACATGTCTGCGGCGTATCGTGGATCGATCATCGCACACAAACGAAACAGCGGTCAGCTGCCCCGTTAGTTTTCCTCTGTGCATCAGCGTTGGAATCGACCCGCATACTCATGCTGTCGCGTTCGCCGCGCACCCCGGAAGGTCTTGGTGCGAGCTCAGGCGTGTTGGGCCGCTATTTGATGGATCATATAATGGTAGGCATGGAAGGAGCTGGACGGCATCGAGTTTTACGCACTGCGCCTGACGATGGTCGATGTTTCTATCTTCCTCGCTTTGATGCGCGCACGTTAGCTGCACCAAATCCCGCGCCCGGTTACAATTTGCAATTGTACCAGTTTCCGGCTGGCTGGGGAGAAACATATTTTGTTGCTTTCGCGTTCGCGGAAATGCTACCTCGGCCGGAAAACAGAGTAACAATTGATCCTCATCGGCGAGATGCTTGGGGTATTCCAGTTTTGCACATCGATTGTGGCTTTAGCGAAGCTGAAACGCACCGCGCGCGAGAACAAGCGCATGCGCTACGCGAGCTTGCAGAAGTGGCTGATGTCGCAATTACCAGGATCGATGAAGTGCCTCGCCCGCCGGGTAGCGCGATTCACGAGTGCGGCACTGCCCGCATGGGAAACGATCCAGGTGATTCGGTGCTCGATCCCTACAATCAGTGTTGGGACGCGCGCGGGCTTTATGTTACCGATGCAGCGAGCTTTCCGTCACAGGGAAGTCAAAATCCAACGCTTACAATTCTCGCGCTCACGGCTCGTGCCTGCCATCACGCGCTTAGGGACATGAACGTGGAACCAGTCTTCGCAAAAGCGGATCACGGCTTCCCCCTACAAGTGTGAACTGCGCGCACTCAAATGTGCAGCGTCACAACACCCCCAGCAATTGTGGCTGTAAGTTCCGTGACGCCAACCGGCTTAACCAATGCGTCACCGTAACTGACCTCCGGTTCGGTGTTGCATGGGCTTTTGAGGAATCGCAAGAGTCGAAATGTTCCAAGCGATAGCTGTGATTGGCGTTCAAGCGCGAAAAATCCACAGTGCAGCGCTATTTTTGGCCTTGTTGGGTCTCGCCAGTTATGGTATATAGTTTACTGTACAAGGCTTCGCGCGATAGGCGCGGAGGCTGCCTGCTGTCACGGGTGGACGTGCATGCTTGCTCCTGGCCAAACATCCACCGCTGGACCCCCTAAGTCCAAGCGATTAGATCACCTTAAGCCTCCTGTTAGATCAGTTAACGCCGGGAGATCCAATCGCGGGCGCATATTTTCGCCGCAGGCTGTAGAAGCCATCCGTGAATTGATTGCCCAGGGGAAATCGGCTCAGGAGATAGCGGTTGCTATCGGCTCAACCGCGGGGAGTGTCCGTGTAAAATGTTGCCAGCTTAAAATGAAATTGCCGCGACGGTCGAGACAGTCCCGCCATGCCTTCGCGCAAAAAAAGCTAGTCGTTTACATGCAACCGGCTGTTCGTGCCGCTTTAGAAGTGAAAGCATCCCAGATGCAGAAATCTGCAGCTGAACTTTCGGTAAGACTCTTAGAGGCCATTGTTGGAAGCGACCTCTATGAGGCGGTTCTGGATGATGAGTGATGTTCCAATGCGGCAGCGACGCGTTCCGACTGCCGTACGCAGATCAGGTCGGGGTCGCCAGACTTCCTTCCAATGCACGGTTAGGAGCACCTCCCAACTATTTACAGTAAAACACAAAATTGCCGACTTGTGGGGAGTGCCGATTCTGAGCCACGCTTGTAATACGCTTTTTTCTAGTCGGCGGAACTTGCTTGATGTCGGGCTGGCACTCGCTGTTGCCGAGCGCGGGGCGGAATGATTGCGTTTCTGTGGAGCTGGCTTGCTACGCAGGCGATCGAGGTCGCAGCGGTTTGGCTTTTTACGGTCGGACTGGGTCGTCCTGTGTGGCTCGACGAGACTCCACGCGTCGCGATCGTGGTCGCGGTGAAAGGCCACCGCGAAGAATTCGACGAATTCCTAGTGCGGCTCTTCGAGCAGGACTACCCGGCGTTCCGCGTGATCTTCGCGATAGAATCGGCGGACGATGCAGCCTTGCCAGCGATCGAAAAGTTTCGGTTGCGTGCACCGGAGCGCGTCGCGATCGTCGTGGCTGGACAGCGTGGCGATGAGGGTCAAAAGACCACGAACCTGCGGGCCGCTGTCGCGACGCTGACATCCGATGATACAATTCTTGTGCTGGCGGATGCTGATATCTGGCCGGAGCCGGATTGGCTGTCGCGCCTAGTCGCGCCGCTGGTCGCGCACGAAGCCGACGTGGTGTCAGGCTTTACGTGGCCGATCGTTAAGGACGATCGGCTGTCGAGTTACGTGCTGGCCGCGATATGGGCTTCGATGGCGACGATTCCGCGCTCGCGCTATGGCGAGCTCGTTACGTGGGGCGGTTCCATTGCCACGATGCAAGATACCTTCCGCGATCTTGACATCGCTGAGAAATGGCGCGGCACGCTAAGTGATGATCTGCAGCTCGCCAACGTGGTCGTGAGGGCCCGCGGCCGAATCCAGAAACCGCGCGAGATTCTGCCCCGTACCGCCATCAAGACCGGCGGCTTCGCCACGGTCACGGGGGTAACGCGGCGTTGGTTCATGCTGTTTCGTGTCTATATGCCGGCGGTGTATTGGGTGACCGTCGGCTGGACGTCGTTTTTGGCCCTCGGATGGATCCTCAGCGTTCTGGGCACGCTCACCCTTCACCTCCACGCGGCCGCTGCGCTCGCGTTGGCGCTCGGGCTCGGCGTCATCCGCACCTTGGGCCGTGCCCGCCTAGTCAAGCGGTTATGGGGAAAGTCGGGCAGCGCGGAAAACGCACGATACCTTCGGATCGACCCGCTGGTCTCGCCGCTCGCCGTCATCCTAAGTGCGGTCTACGGCTGGTCGACCGTCTTCATGACGCGAACGACCTGGGCCGGCATCACCTACGAGATTCGGGGACCGCAGAAAGTACGGGTACTGGCGCGGGAGCAAGATCGCCATCCCAGTTTTGCCGAAGCTGATGCTTCACCTGCACGTCGAGAAGAAAGCTAGTACTAATGCAATTAGAGAAGGAAATTGTCTCGCGCCTTTATGGTCGATTTCCTGATTGGTAAGCTTGCATTGCATTTCCCTCTTTTTTCCACCCTGCGCCAAGCACATTCCAGTATTTAACAGGCATGAGCCATTGAACGAAGGCAGCCCACTTGGCGTCCGGGCCGAGCACGATCCGCGCCCGGCGCTTTTCGACGCCGCGAACAATCGCTTCGCCAGCATTCTCGGCCGTCGTGAACTGGGTCCTCTCTGCAAACCTCCGTAGCTCGCGATCTTCTTTGGCGGAGAGCGTCTTGGGTAGCCGCGCATGCTTAATGAGCAAAGTGCCGACCCCGCCGGGATAGACGACGGTTACCCCGATGGGAGTTGCGGCGAGCTCATGTCGCAAGGATTCTGAAAACCCGCGCACCGCGAACTTGCTCGCCGCATACGCAGTCTGGCCGGGCGGCGCCATAAGGCCGAATATGCTCGACATATTGACGATACGCGGGTCCTGACTTTTGTGCAGGAGCGGCAAGAATGCCCGTGTCATGCGCACGATGCCCCAGAAATTGATCTCGAACAGCCATTCGAAGTCCGCGTCGGTAGTATCATCGAAATACCCGACGAGCGCCACACCGGCATTATTGATAAGAAGATCAACTCCAGCGTGTTCGGCCAGCACCTGCTCCGGAAAAGCGGCGACCGCCGCTCGGTCCGAAACATCAAGATGATGGCTGCTGATGGCCACACCTTCCACAGCGACTTTTTCAGCCGTGCGCTTAAGCGACTCGTCATCAATATCCGCGAGTGCGAGATTGCAGCCGCGCCGTGCCAGTGAAACGGCGATCGCACGACCGATACCGCTTGCGGCCCCGGTTACAACAGCTGTTTGGCCGCGCAGTTTCAGGCGCACATTCTTTCTGGTAGCTGGAAAGAGCCCAAAGCGCTGGAAAAGCAACGCGTTTCTGCCGATCTGTTAGAGCAGTTCGACCCTACGTTATCAGGATAGATCAAGCGCGCCCCTAACCATAGAGGCCAGCGACAATCGGCATGCGTGCAGCGCGAAACGCGGGAAAGAGACCGCCAATCAGGCCGACCGCGAGCGCAAGGATTAGCCCCTGGAGGGCCAGCGCCGGCGTGAGCTGAAAGTCGAATACAACCTGGGTAAAACTCGCCCCTAAGGTCGAAGCGCTTAGCCCGTCGAAGAAGAGAAAGGTTGCCGCAGCGCCGAGTACGCCGCCAACAGTTGCTAGCAGCAGCGATTCGGCAAGCGTGCCGACGAACGCCGGAAAACCTCCGAAGCCGATCGCCCTCAGGGTCGCAATTTCGACCGCGCGGGCAGCGACAGCCGAATACATTGTGTTGAGCGCGCCGGCGAGCGCTCCGAATGCCATGGCGATCGCGAGTGGCCAGCCTAGCTTCTGGACTAGATCGTGCGAACGCGAGGCCTGATCGGCAAAATACTCGGTCTCCGACTTAACGTCGAGCTTGAGGCGGGGGTCATCGTCAGCGTAGCGCTTGAGTGTGGCGAGAGCAGTCGGCCCGTCGAGCCGTACGCGCACAGTCTGAAATATGTTGTCGCGCCGAAACAAACTCTGCACTACTGGCAAATCTGCCCAGATTTCCGACTCGAATACGCTACCGTCGGCCTCGAACACGCCGACAACGGTCCATTGGCTCGTGCCGAAGCCTACCTTTTCCTCCAACTCGAAGCCGGCAAACTCCCGCTGCAGCGCCCTACCCACCACAATCTCATTAGTACCGGTTGCAAACATGCGCCCCGCCACCAGTTTAATGCCCTTGCGCACCACCGCGCCTTCGCGGCCAATGCCGCGCAACGGCAGGTTCGCCTTGGTGCCACTTGCACGCTTGACGCCGTCGACGACCAAATAAAGTTCCGCTGAAGCGATCGGCCTGCCGTCCGCGCTTTTGGCAACACCCGGTGCCTCCTCGACGAGGCGTACCTGGTCGCGCGATACCACGCTATTGACCTCTGACTGCGCACCACCGCGTAGGATCACCGCCACGTCCGGCGAACCGGAGTTCGCGAGCGTGCGCTGGAAACCGTTCGCCATGGCAAGGAAGGCGAGCAACACGATGACGACGAGGGCCACCGCAATAACTGTAGAGAGCGAAAGCCATAGCCGCTGCGGCAGGCTCTTCAGATTCATCATGGTGACGGCGGCAACCTGAAGAAACAACGGGCGCATAGCTCAGCTCCGGCCGAGCGCAACGGCTATCTTTAAGCGCATGGCAGAAAGTGCGGGAATGAATCCAGTGACAAAACCGAGTCCGAGCATGAGCGCTACACCGGTCAGCATAACAGTGGGGGCGATGCTGACGCTCGGTAGGATGTCGATGAGTCTGCCGCGCACCGACACGATGAAGAGCATGGCAAGACCGAGCCCCATGAGACCGCCAATAAAGGCTAGTAGAATCGATTCGCTGAGCACAAGACGCAAGATGCGTCCGCCAGAGAAACCAAGCGTTTTGAGTACGCCAATCTCGCGTGTGCGCTCGCGCACGCTCAGCGCCATAGTGTTGCCGACGATCATCAGCATGGTAGCAAAGGCAGCCCCGACAATAAGTTTCACGAATAGCGCGATGTTGCCGAATTGGGCAATGAACGCCATATTGAGCGCCTTTTCCGTATCGGTCGCGGTCTCGTATGGCGAGTTGGCGAACGTCTGGTCGATCGCCTTAATCACGCGGTCGTTGAGCGACGGCGAGCCAGTGCGCAGCGCGATCCAGCCGATAAAATCTTTACTGAACGATCGGGTTTCGTCGAAATAAGCATATTGGAACACCATGAAATTGGTGTTGACCTGCAGCCTCCTGGCGGAAAAGGTGCCGACGATAGTGAAGTCCCAAGTGTGCGAACCACTCCTTTGGCTGAAGATGTTGCTCGCTATCGGCACGCGGTCGCCAATCTTCCACCCCCACTTCTTCGCCATATCCTCCCCGACCAACGCGCCGGTGCGCTCTCGCTTGAATGCCTGCTGCGCCTCGGGGGGAATGTCGATGTCGTTGCCGTAAAGCTCCATGTAGCTCGCCGGCTCGACCGCCAAGACGACGAGCAAATTCTTCGGGTCCTGATAATAGCCGCCGAACCAGCTCAGATGGGTGACTTGGCGCACCCCGGCGATTTCGCGCACGCGGTCAAAGTAGGATACTGGCAAGTCCTGTGTGAAGTTAATCTTGTTGACGACTATCAGGCGGTCGGTGTTGCCGACGTCCTGCCCGACATTTAGCGCCTGCCAGAAGCTCGCCAGGACACCGAAAATGGCGAATGCGGTGAGGATCGAAACGATCATCAGCCAGGCGCGCAACCTCTTTCGAAATAGGTTTTTGCGCACCAGCGTTAGGTCGTTCATGCGGCGAGCCCCGTCTTCTCCGTGAAACGTCCTTTGTCCAGGTGCAGCACGCGCTTTGCGTATTTGGCGGCGGCGGGATCGTGAGTGACCATGACCACCGTCTTGCCGAAGTCACGGTTGAGCACTTGCAGGATGGTCAAAATGTGGTCGCCGGTGACGCGATCAAGGTCGCCAGTCGGCTCGTCGCACAACAAAAGCTTGGGGTCTGACACTATGGCGCGAGCGATCGCAACGCGCTGCTGTTGGCCAGCCGACATTTCCCGCGGTAAATGTGTCGCCCGGTCGGCGGCATGGACGACCTTAAGCGCGGTCTCGACATGCCGGCGCCGCTCGTGGCCGCTAAGCCGGGTTAGCAGCAGCGGCAGCTCTACATTTTGCGCCGCGGTCAGCATCGGCATCAGATTGTAGAACTGGAAGATAAAGCCAACGTTGGTGGCGCGCCAGCGTGCCAGTTGCCATTCTGACAATCCGTCGATGCGCGCGCCGGCAACGTGGATCTCGCCGGCATCGCGGCCGTCGATGCCGCCGATTAAGTGAAGGAGTGTCGTCTTGCCCGATCCGGACGGCCCCATCACGGCGACGAAGTCGCCTTGGACAATTGAAAGGTCAAGATGCTCAAACACGGCAATCGTTTCGTTGCCCTTGACGTAATGCTTCGAGACGCCGACGAGGCGAACCATGGCGATGTCGGACGACACGGATGACTCCTCGAAAATATCGCAGCTCAGTTGGCTGCGGACTTGCCACCGTCGGCCGCTGTTTGGTCGGGCTCGAAAGCGATTTTGACGGCCATTTCGGGCAGGATACGCGGGTCCTTTACTTTGAACCCGATGCGCACCCCGACCGTCGCTTTCTCACGGCTGGCCGTGGGCGCCACGGCGATGACCGAGGCGGGGATGGTCCAGTCCGGATAGGCGTCAAGCGTGACGTCAACTGCCATGCCTGGCTTGAGACGACCGACGAAGGTCTCATTGACGTCGACGTCAACCTCAAGGGAATCCATGTCGATCAGCGTGCAGATGCCGGTACGGGTAAAGCCACCGACCGCGAGAGGAGAGATCATCTCGCCGGGTTGTGCACTGCGCTCTACGACGACGCCGCTGAACGGCGCACGGATGTTGTGTTTCTCGAGCGTGTCGGCGGTGCGCTTCTCCTCGAGCTTGGCGGTCTCAAACTGCGCCTCCGCCTGCTTCAGCTGGGCCTGCAGCACGCCGACTCGCGCCCCAGCCCTGGTCAATTCCGCCTCGCTCACCGTGGTATGGGCGACCAGGTATTGATCGCGACTGTAGACGCGTTCGGCCTCGCTCAAATCTGCCTGGAACGCGCCGATCGCCGCCTGCGCAGCGTTAGCGCGTGATTGCGCCAACGCGAGATCGCGTTCTTCGAGCACAGTGTCGAGCCGGGCGAGAACATCGCCTTGCTTAACTACCGAGCCTTCCTCCACTAGTACCTCGACCACCTTGCCAGTGACCTCGGCGGCAACCGTCGCCTTGCGGCGCGCGACTACATAGCCTGAGGCAACAAGCGCGTGCGAGGGCGTGGGTTTGGTCTTGGTAGCGGCTTCAGCAGATACCATGCCGGCCGCATCCGGCGTCATCGCGGTTGGTACCGGTGATGGTCGTGCCGCAATGGCGCGGTGGTCGGAAAATCCGTAGAAGGCGAGTGCACCACTCGCTCCAACGAGCGCCACTGCGACGAAAGCCACTAGTGGCCAGCGATATCGCAGTCGCGCCGGCGCTTCCGCGCCGGAGCGGTCGATAAACAAAGCCACTAGTAGATCGTAATATCGCCGTCGCACCGGCGCTTCCGCGCCGGAGCGGTCGATTTGTAGCGATTTCAAAAGTTGGGCCTTGTCTTCGGCCATCTGATCTATCCTTGCAACGGTTGCAGCACAATCTGCCCGCCGTGCGGCGAAACTGAAGCATCACGTAACTCGCTCCGTTCATGGCCGACGCCAAGCGCATGGTTAGCGTCGGCCATCACCGCGGCAACGGTGCAATTGCCTTCCTGCCACGTGACGACCGTCATCCGTTTTCCCTGGAACGCGATGTCAATAGCGCCAGTTGCCACGTCCAGCCCCACAATCCGTAATTCCGGCAGTTGTCCGAGTCCGACACGCACCGCTTTGGCAGAGGCTTCTTTGGCGCACCAAGCCCGATGGATCCACGCATCGCGGCCCTCCGTTGGAAGCAAATCCAATTCATCTGTTCTGAATACGAAATTGACGAAATCGGAATTGCGCTCTTTCAGTTCTGCTAGGTCAACGCCAAGTCCCACCGTCTCCGCGGCGACGGCGATGGCTTCGTTTTCGATATGCGCGATGGAAATTGCCAGCGAAGGAATGGAGGGCACTTTCAAACGCGGTGCGCCATCCGCTTCATTCACTATTTCGACTTCCAATGGATGCAGCAGCATGCCCCGGTGCTGGCGGAGCCAACTGCGCGCGGCGTCTTTAGCCGCCACGCGTCCCAGCAGCCAATCCAATGCTGGGCGGCGGAGGTAGGCCGCCCATTCATCCGGGCGCAGATATAAACGCGCAATCCAATCGGGTTGCAAATCGCCCAAGTCGTTCGTCGTGACGTGATAACAACAGATGGCCGAGGAATGAAGCGGCCTGGGGCGCGCCAAATATGTTTCGCGCGGCCGGTGATTGGCCTCTAGAAGGACCTTGGGACTAAACACGCGGTACTTTTGCAGGCCATCCACCCGAATCCATAACCTGCCAGCGTCGTCGTACGCCTCGTAATCGGCTTCCACCCGGCGCCCATCGAGCTTTCGGTAATGGACGGATGCACGGACGCGAGAACCGGGTTGCGGGGTCGGACCGAAACGCGTAATGCGCTTCATCCCAATCGGCATCACAGGCCAGCCGTCCAGCCAGCCGCGGTACGCCACAATGTGCTGTAATGCATCCAACAGGAAAGGTTCGAAGATCAAGCCCGGGTATGAGTCCTGAGGAGCTTCGATATCCGCGCCAATATGCGTGTCGGACATCCCGCGGAAGCTTCGCACCAGTTTGAACATCGGCCCGTGGAAGAGCGGTCCGTGCGCGTAGAATTCGCTCGCGGTGTGCGGGCATTCACGATCGTAAAATTGGTCCAACGGCTGCGGCGGCGGCGACAAGGATTCCGCCATGGTAGCTCTGCCACGAAATGCTGGTGTGCTATGCCCAGGTGTATGCAGCTCCACCTCTACTTCCCGATCGGCCACGACTTTGGCACGGACTGTGACTTCCAAAGAGGGCGAGCTTTCCAGCGCCACCCAACGGTTGGCCTGCATGCTGTGGCAGGCGCTGACTATGAGACCGGGCATCAGCGTTTCCGCGGCTTCTGCAAGAATCTCGATCTCGAAAGTCAGCGGAAGCGTGGCCAAACGTTCCTCGATGGGTTTCAGATCGTCAGGGATATTCAACAGCGCGTGTTGGCGGAGAAATGCATGGCGGCGAAGGTCCAACAATAGCCGGCTCTCCAGTTCTCGACCCGGAGCTATCTTCTGAATCTCGCCAACGAACGGCCGTGTAGCCGAAATGGCTGGCGCCCCTTGCGGCTGCATTTGCATCACCGCGGTCACGGTGGCTGCCTGGGTGTCCAAGAACTGCTGGAGTAACTGCGTTTCAGTCTGCTCCCACGAGCGCTGCACCTCGAGGAATTGTTGCATCATTGCCGCGCCCTGCGTGGCAACGTGGCGCCCATTGCTACTAGCAGGACTCGGGCGCGCCTCGACCGGTGTTGGCGTAGCGGCTGAAAGTTGCGCTCGCACCCAGTCAGCAGTCTCCGCAGGCAGTTGCAAACGTGGCGGTTTCAGGGAAAGCTTGCGGGTGGTCTTCGACGTCACTTTGCGAGAGTCCGTTCGTCGCAGGTCACGATGTTGGTATAGGCGCGCCGGATCAAATGGTCGCCCTAGGACTACCAGGTGGCCCAGCAAATGATGCAATTGCTCTAGCCCCCCGCGATGTTCGACGTCACTCGACAGCGCCACATAATCGGAACCGACAAGGGTGTTTTCCACGTTGGCGCGCATCTTGCCGCCGGCGCCCAGTTGCACAAAGATGCGCGCGCCGTCGGCGTAGAGGCGCTTGATTGTGTCCTTGATTTTGAGTGTCTGCGCTACTGCACCCGCCATCATCTCGCGAATCCCTTCCGGATCTTGCGGATACGGTGTCGCACTCGATCCGGAATACACCGGGTATTTGCCAGGCCCGACCGGAATCACGTTGATCATTTCGCGGATCGTGGCCTGCATGGGTGCGGCCCTCTTTGTGTGGACATATAGCGTCAGCAGCGGAAGCTTCGGCAGCGCCTGGCCCCAAATTCCCGCCTCCCTGAATTTGTCCAGTGCTGCCCGCACGGCCTGAATTTCACCGCCGATCAAGATCTGAGACGGCGAAACGTCCAGTGTCACTGAAACGTTGCCCGGTATGCCGCGCAGGATGGCTTCGGCTTGTTCGGAGGAGGTCGCAACCATCGCCCATTGCGCATCCTCAGTCTCGGTATCGTCGAACTCTTTTTTGATCGCCTCCGAAAATGGCCTAATCGTCTCGAGCTTGAAGCTTGGATCGATCACTTCCGCGGCAAACAGCGACGATACTTCGCCAAGCGAAAAACCCGCCACCATGTCGGGATAGACGCCCAAGGAATACAACAGGTGCCAACTCGCCAGATTGGCCATCGACATCCCTGCGCCCGCTCGTTCCGACCACGCTAGCTCGTGTTCGATTTTTTGCAGCGTCTTGGCGTCCAGCAATTTGGGCGGGAACAAATGGTAGCTAAACGGTTGTGGATCGGGATATTCCCGCGTGAGTGCGTCGACCACATCTATGTTGCGCCGTACTGCGGGGAAATACAGATACAACTCGGCCAATCGTGAAGTGTAGCCGCCGGCCAGACCAGGAAAAACGACCCCCGGGAAGAGAAAAGCCACCTTACCCGGATAGCGCGATGTCCCATAGTAGATGTCGGACGCGCCGTGAATCGCTACGCCGGGGGCGTTGGCGATGGCCAATTGAGTGCGTTCCAGTTTGGCAGCCAGGTCTGCTGCATCTTTGGCAACGATGGCCAGGCGCACCGGATGGGCATCGGAAAAGTCGGCGCTGGTTGTGAAGCAAAAGGCGCCCAGTTCTTCATCGTGCAAACTAGTCACGGCGGCGCGGCAGGAAGCGAGCGTCTCCGCTAGCTGCGTTGGAGAATCGGCACTGATCAGAAAAAGCTCTGAACTCTGTGGCGTCAAACATTGCCACGACGTGGTTTCCTCGACCTCTTCCAGAATGGCGTGGGCGTTAATGCCGCCGAAGCCGAAGGCGCTTACGCCGGCCGTGCGCGGCCGATCTGGAGGCGACGCCCAAGGACGCGTAATGGTATTAACGCAAAACCGGCTGTTCTCCAGCTTGGGGTGAACTCGCTCTACATTGTAGGTGGGTGGCAACAGGCGATGATAGACGGCTAATGCAGTCTTGATCAGGCCCGCCATTCCAGCAGCGGGCATGGCGTGGCCGATCATGGATTTGACCGAGCCCAAAGCGATGCTACTGCCATCTTGGCCAAATACCGCGTGCAGCGCGTCGATTTCCGTACTGTCGCCCACTACGGTGGCCGTGCCGTGGCCCTCGATGAGACCGACCCGCTGTGGATCGATGCCCGATTCCTTGTACGCGCGGCGGATCGCGAGAATTTCGCCTTCAAGACGCGGAGTCATGACAGCGGTACCGCGCCCGTCGCTGGCCACACCCACAGCACGGATCGTGGCGTAAATCCGGTCTTCGTCTCGCACGGCATCCGAAAGCCGCTTGAGCACCAGGGCGCCGATACCCTCGCCCATCAGCACCCCATCGGCGTTTTGTGCGAATGGCCGGCAAACCCCGCTGCGCGAAAGCGCGCCGATCGCGTTGAATCCCATCCAGAAGTGGGGCTTCTGGTTGACGTGAACGCCGGCCGCGATGCCGAGGTCGGAACGGCGCTCACGCAAACTACGTACGATGTAATCCACGGCGATTAAAGAAGACGCGCAGGCAGCGTCCACGGTGTGACTGCTCCCCATGACGTTGAGCCGATTGGCGGCGCGTCCGGCAGTCAGGTTGGGCAGCGCGCAGGCCACCACGTTGGGCGTCACTGCTCCCACGCTGGCCTGGAGCTGCTTGCGAATCTCGTCGGTCAAAGTGTTCGAACCTTGGGGCAGTATCCCGCGCAGCAGTTCGATCGTTTGGTCGATGACCTCTGTGCGAAGATACATATGTTCCGAGCCGTTCGAGATGTAACTGCCCCGACCGACGACAATCTCGGTATTTTCGGGCGAGGTAACCGGTACGTCCTTGGCGGACGCGCTACGCATATTGCGAAGAGCCGCATCGATGACCGAGAGGAGGAGAAACTGCTCGGGATCTCCTTCGTCCACCTCGGTAGGGACTATGCCAAATGCAAGCGGGTCGAAATCCGTGAAGCCGTCGATAAATCCACCCGGCACCCGCGGCAGCTCCTCGGCAACCACGCCATTCCAACGGTCCGGAGGAATGGCAGATAGACAATTAGTTCCCCGGATTATGTTGCGCCAGAATGCGGCCAGATTGGGTGAGCCGGGAAAGATACACTCCATGCCAACAATGGCGATCGGCTCAATGTCGGCGGCCATGGCTATTCCGAAAGCGGCTGTGCGCCGGGAACGTAGTAAATCGATTCGGGCGCGCCTTTGCTGCCAAACATCAGTTCGTCCACGAAGCTCTTCACTCCCGCGCGCAGCGAGTGATATTCTAGACCGCGGGCCGTCATCAGATCTGGTGGAAATCGTGTGGCAATGCCCACGCCTTCCCAAGGTCCCCAGCCAATTGCGGTCACGCGAGCCTGCCACTCCCGGTCCAGCTTCCTCGCCAGACGGTTCAATACTTCGTTCGCTGAGGAATAATCCGTTCCTCCGGCATAGCCATATCGCCCCGCGAGCGAAGAAAGGAAAAACAGGAAGCGCAAAGAATCTTGACGCAAGCACCGGGTCAGAACCAGCGCCGGCTGCACTTTAGTATCGAACACGCGTTGGAATGATTCCGGGGACTTGGCGTCGAACATCATGTCCTCCACAATCCCGGCCCCGTGAATAACTCCATCGATACGCCCGTAGCGCTCGTAAATCGACTGAATGAGACTTTCGAAACCGGCGAAATCTCGCACGTCTAGGGACTGGTATTCCACACGCGATCCCGCTGCGGCCAGCCGGTCGAGCGTTGCGCGAATCTCCCGGCCACGCAGAAGGGTTTGGCACTCGCTCTCAACCGTGCCGGGTGTGATCAATTGTCCCTGGCTCTTCCTGCGTTCAACAATTGCTCGTTTCAAACCGGCGGCGCCCTCTACGCCGGCGGTCTCCGGACCTTCAGGATGCGGCAGAACCGATCTGCCAACGAGAATAAAGGTCGACCGGAATCGCGCGGCCAATTCTTGGCAGATTTCCGCAGTGATACCGCGCGCACCGCCGGTGACTAGGACCACTGAATTCTCATTCAGCGGCGCAACAATTTGTGCACTCGCATCCAGTTCTGATTCGTACGTCTTCAGCACCAGCCGGCGGCCGGCCGAATACGCGACCTCCACCTTGTTATCGTTCGATCCGCACTCCACAAGGATGTGGCCCAACGCGGCCTCGCCGTCGTTACGCAGATCGATATCGACGGATTTCATGAAAACTTCCGGCCACTCCTTAGAGAGACATTTGAGCATGAGCGCGATGGCCGCTGATCCGGGCCGAAACTGACGCCCCTCGCTGCTGAAGCCGAATTGGCCGTCCATAGCGGTAGCCGCCAGAATCGCTCCGTTTTTGCCCCGCAGATCCGGTCCGAATACGGCTGCCAGTGTGTTAAGGCTTTTGAGCTCGAGACAATCCGATGCTTCCGCCTCGCAGTCGAGCGGCAGGAAGTGGCACAGCGTGGTCACGGTTCCATACTTTTGCTGTATCCACTCCCTAAGCTGCGCCACCGCCTCACGGGACAAGAGGTCCGCTTCGTAAGCACCATCCTCCGCGACTCGACTTGCGGAGGCCTGGTGGCGGACTACTGCGATCTTAATTCCCAGAGGAAAAGCGGCAACCACCTCCTGCCATCGAATCATTCGAATCGACGATCCCGAAGTCATGAGCACCACTTCGTTGGCCCTCTGGGCGCGAACAGGCGCGGTGAGCGGCTCTTCTACCGCTCGGACCTGAAATCGCCGCAGCGCTCGTTTATCAATCGGACGTTCTTCGGCCGTGATCGTCGGGAGCGGTTCACGCGCCGCTGGGGAGGGCGCAGCAGCGGGAGCTTGGCGGTCAGCAGTAGCCTCTCGTAACCAGGCCATCACTTCCCGCAAGGTCCGCAGTTTGGAGATCGCTAAGAAATAATCCTCACGTTCCTGATCGCTGCGGCTGAAGCCTGTGCGCTCCAGCAGGCCGCCAAAGATCTCCGCACGCTTGATCGAATCTATTCCTAAGTCCGATTCCAAATTTTGATCCAATTGTAAGATTTCCGGTGGATAACCTGTCCGCTCACTGATCAATTCCAAAACCAGATCCTGAAGAGCTGGTTCAGATAGATGAACAGCAGCGACGGGAGCTGCAACGATCGCCGGAGCCGCCTTTGCGGTTGGAGCCACAGCTGGAGCTGACTTGGGAACCACGGCCGGAGCAGACATTGGAGCCACAGCGCGAGCGGACTTTGCCGGTGCAGCCACGACCGGAGCTGGTATGGGAGTTGGTGTAAAGGACTGCGAACTGGTGGCAGAAGCAACAACCGCGGCAATTGCAGGCGGTGGCATAACCCGCGAGACTGCAGGCGCTGCAATCGTCGAAAGAGGCGCCGACATTGTCGCGAAAGGAATCGCCATTCCCCCACCCCTGGCAAATCCTTCCACCATTGCTCTCTGGGTATCTAGAAACCGGCTCATCAACTCGTGCCGCTGTCGGTTGGATTCCGACTGATAATTGAGAAAAGCGTGCATCGTGGACTGAAAGGTCGACACCACGTCCATGAGATTTCCGTTACTCAGACCGGACGGCGCCGTCACTTCCATCAGATGTCCGTTGCCCGATGCGGCGACTGCCGCCGCTTCCATCAGATGTCCGTTGCCCGATGCGGCGACTGCCGCCGCTTCCATCAGAGGTCCATTGCCCGATGCGGCGACTGCCGCCGCTTCCATCAGAGGTCCATTGCCCGATGCGGCGACTGCCGCTGCTTCCATCAGATGTCCGTTGCCCGATGCGGCGACTGCAGCTGTTTCCGTCAGATATCCGTTGCCCGCAGTGGTGGCGCCGGTCGCGGTGTATGCCGTGGGATTGCCATTGACAGACGCCTGCATTGAAGCCGCCGGTGTGGTGAACGTCGTTTGGTTTGCCTCGCTGTGACCGGGGACCGCGGTGTTCCCTCCACCGTTGCTCGCAAATGCCGTCATTGCATTCGGGCCAAGGGGAATTGCCTCAGTCGACTTTTTCTTCTGAACCATTGGTCGCGCATAGCCTCCATTCACGATCCACTCGGCGGGTTTCGCAGGCTCTTCTGGTTTCAATAGCGCTGCTAATTCCACTACTTCGCCTTCCCCCGCGGACAGACGTTCCAGGCGCACCGGCCAGCCGCCGGCGTAGAACCATGCAACCACTTTCCAGTAGTCGGCCAAGGCACTGCCGGATCCCTTGCGATTGGTCGCTAGGATCGTCACGGGCCAATCTCCAAGTATTTCCCGCACCAGCCCCGAGAGAACTTGTCCCGGACCGACTTCGACAAAAACTCTGACTCCAGATGCATAGATTGCTTCCACTTCCGCTTGAAAGCGCAGCGGTTGGGTCAGCTGCCGCAACAGAATGGATCGAATTTGATCGGGATCAGCTGGATACGGACCGGCCTCTAGATTCGAATAAACAGATAGCGCAGGCGGCTTGAACTCCACGCCTGCCAGCGGCACAGCGAATTGATCCGCCGCCGGTTGGGCCTCGGGTATGTGGAAACCGGCGCTCATGGCGAGCTGCTGGTAAGAAATCTTCGCTGCGTCTAGAGCTGTCAGCAGGGTTTTCATGGCAGCCCGGCGGCCACCAACAATGGTCTGCTGGGGAGCATTAATGCCGGCGATCGCCACCCCCGGAATGTCAGCGAGCAGCTTCGATACGGTTTCGCCGGCCGCCTGCACCGCCAGCATCTGGACGGATTCGGTGCCCTGGGTGTCCTGGACCACACGACCGCGTTGCTCTGAAATACGAATCAGATCAGCAAAGGAAAGGGCGCCGGCCGCGCACAGCGCCGCGTATTCGCCGTAGCTGTGCCCGGCTACTACGTCTGGCTCGATACCAATGGATTTCAGCAGGGCGTACATAGCGTAGCCCGCGGCTCCGAGCGCGGGTTGGGCAAACCAAGTCTGGTTGAGGATTTTACTTTTCTCCGCCTCTTCCGTCGGAGCATATGCTGGCGGCGGAAAAACTACTTCAGTCAAGCGCCGTGGTAGCACGCCCTCCAGTACTCTGTCGGCGCACTCGAACACCTCGCGAACCAACGGGAACGCGAGCGCCAGCTCGTCCATCATGTTGAGGTATTGCGAGCCCTGCCCGGGAAAGAGAAAAGCGACCGATGCAGGCTCCGACGCGTCTCCAAAAAAGGTCGGTCCGGAGAGTGGGAAAGACTCATTTTTCTCGAGTTTATCGGCAGCAATAGCAATCTGCGCCCGTAAACCGTCGATGTCTTTGGCGATAATCGCCAAGCGGCAAGAGCCGCGCTGTTTGGCAGCGTCGCGTCGCAGCACATTCGCCAGTTGCACCGGATGTACGGGCGCCGATTGCTCTAGCCGCTGATTCAACGCGCGCAATTCGGCTGTCAGTTCGGCGCGCCCAGTATTGCGAAAAACGAATAACTCGGCGGATCGTTCGGTGAAGGTCGCGGCATGCGCACCGTACTCTTCCAGCACGGTGTGATAATTGGTACCGCCGAAGCCGAACGCACTCACACCGACGCGGCGGGGACTATTGTCGGCGTGGAACCAAGGCCGCACATGCGTATTCAAGTACAACGGATTGGACCGGTCACGCAGGGCCGGAGCCGCATCATCCACCAGAGTCGGTGGCAGCACGCGCTGGTGCAAGGCCAAAGATACTTTGAGGAGACCTGCGATCCCGGCTGTGTTCTTGGTGTGGCCGATTTGCGACTTGACCGAACCAAGCGCGCAACTCTGCGGCCGCGCTGCAGCTCCCTGGAGGACCGCACGCATCGTTTCCAGCTCGGTACGGTCACCTACTACTGTGCCCGTGCCGTGGGCCTCGATCAATTCGATGGAATTGGGCGAAAACTCTAAATCCGCGAAAGCACGATTAATTGCGCGGGTTTGCCCCTGCAGGGCCGGTGCCGTCAGGCTCTTTTCCCGGCCGTCGCTGGCTGACCCAATCGCGCGGATCACCGCATAGATGCGGTCACCGTCCCTTTCTGCGT
>Ga0116223_10001891_pt1 | contig 20498 bp, 19 predicted proteins | sample Sb_taG_3_FD_90092 | JGI IMG/M metagenome (GOLD analysis project Ga0116223, IMG submission 90092) | Peat soil microbial communities from Weissenstadt, Germany - Sb_50d_a_PC metaG | ecosystem: Environmental > Terrestrial > Soil > Wetlands > Peat | place: Germany: Weissenstadt | collected 2010-09-21 | reverse complement strand
CGGCACCAACGTGACGCTGTTCGGCGGCAGCGGTAACGCGATGCTGACCTCCAGCAACGGCAACAACGTGTCGATGGTCGGCGGCAGCGGCAGCGACACGCTCACGGCCACGGGTGGCACCCAGATCACTCTCTTCGGCGGCACCGGCAACGACCTGCTCCAGGCCACCGGCGCCACGCAGGTGGTCCTCGCCGGTGGCAGCGGTGACACGCAGCTGGAGGTCAGCGACAGCACCGAGGTGACGCTCTTCGGCGGCGCGGGCAACAGCACCCTGACCTCGGCCAACAGCAACCTCGTGTCGATGACCGGCGGCAGCGGTAGTGCCACCCTGGTCGCCGCCGGCGGCACCAGCGTCACCCTCTTCGGCGGGAGCGGCAACGCGATGCTGACCTCGACCAACGCCAACAACGTGACCATGGTCGGCGGCAGCGGCAACGCCACCTTGGTCGCCGCCGGCGGCACCAGCATCACCCTGTTTGGCGGCAGCGGCAACGACGCGCTGTCGGCGGCCGGCGGCTCCGGCCTACTCCTCGTAGGCGGTAGCGGCAACACGACGCTCAGCGCCACGGGCGGCACCAACATCACACTGTTCGGCGGCAGCGGCAACGCGATGCTGACGTCCGCCAACGCCAACAACGTCTCGATGCTGGGCGGCAGCGGCAACACGACGCTCAGCGCCAGCGGCGGCACCAACGTGACGCTCTTCGGCGGCAGCGGCAACGCGATGCTGACCTCGACCAACGGCAACAACGTCACGATGATTGGCGGCAGCGGCAACGCCACGCTGAGCGCCAGCGCCGGCACGAACATCACGCTGTTCGGCGGCAGCGGCAACGCCATGCTGACCTCGACCAACAGCAACAACGTGTCGATGGTCGGCGGCGGCGCCAGCGACACGCTCGCGGCCACGGGCGGCACGAACATCACGCTGTTCGGCGGCAGCGGCAACGCCATGCTGACCTCGAACAACGGCAACAACGTCTCCATGCTCGGCGGCAGCGGCAACGCCACCTTGGCCGCCAGCAACGGCACCACCGTGACCTTGTTCGGCGGCAGCGGCAACGATCTCCTGACCTCCGCCAACTCCAACAACGTGACGATGGTCGGCGGTAGCGGCAACGCCACGCTGAGCGCCAGCGCCGGCACGAACATCACGCTCTTCGGCGGCAGCGGCAAGGCGATGCTGACCTCGACCAACTGCAACAACGTGTCGATGGTCGGCGGCAGCGGCGCGGCCACGCTGACCGCCAGCGGCGGGACCTCGGTCACCCTCTTCGGCGGCACTGGCAACGACGTGCTGGCGTCGAGCAATGACGTGTCGCTGACCATGACGGGCGACGCTGGCGCGGACACGCTGACATCCGCGAACGACACCGACGCGGTCCTCACGGCCGGCGGCTTGGTCGGCGATCACCTCGCGGTGACCGGCGGCACCGACGTGACGGTGACGGGCGGCGGCGGCAACGACACCCTGTCGGCCGCCGGCGGCACGGGCATCAGCCTCAACGGCCTCGACGGCGACAACCTGTACCAGCTGACCGGCACCCCGGCCGACCCGCTCGACGTGGCCCTCAACGACCTGGGCACGTTCGGCGCGGCCATCGCCTCGACCGACGGCAGCTCGGACGGCATCAACACCATGGCCTTCCCCGGCGTCACCAGCGGCATCACGCTCGACCTGTCGAACGCCTCGCTCGGCACCGTCCCCGGGGCGGGCCAGGTGCAGCAGGCGGCGCCCGGCCTGTCGCTGTCGCTGACCGGCTTCTTCCAGAACGTCGTCGGCACGACGGGGGACAACTGGATCAAGGGCGACCAGGCCGCAAACGTGCTGCAAGGGCAGGGCGCCAACGACACCCTCGTTGCCGGGTCCGGCCCGGCCACGCTCGTCGCCGGCAGCGGCAACGACGTCCTCATGGGCGGCTCGGGCGGCACGACCTACCGCTTCGCAGGGACGGGACTGGGGAGCGTCACCGTCGTGCCGGCCTCGGACGCCAGCGACGACACGCTCGACTTCTCCCAGTTGGGCGGCCCCGTGGCGCTCGACCTGGCCACCGCAGCGGCGCAGCCGGTCAGCCCCGCCGCGGGGCTGACCCTGACCGTCACCCAGCCGCTCGGCATCACCGGCGTGGTGGACTCGGCCTTCAACAACACGATTACCGGCAACGCCCGCGACGACGTCTTCACGGTGCAGGGCGGCAACGATACCTTCGTCGGGGGCGGCGGCAACGACACGTACCTGTTCGGCGCCGCTTCGCAGGGGACCAAGGTCCTCGACGAAACCCCGACGACGAACAACACCTTGAACTTCCACGACTTCGACGGCCCCGTACACGTCAACCTGACTCAGTCCGGCCCCCAGGTCGTCAGCCCGGGCAACCTCACCCTGACCCTGGCGCCGCCGACGGCGTTCGACAGCGTCATCGGCACGCGCTTCTCGGACACCATCGTGGGCAACGACCGCGGCGACACGCTCATCGGCAGCGGCGGCAACGACCGCATCACCAGCGGCTCCGGCGCCGACTACATCCAGACCGGCATCACGCAGGTCGTTTATCTCAACTTCGACGCGGGCTCGCAGCCCGGCGAGCACATCTACACCCAGGACGAGCGCAACGCCATCCAGGCGCGGCTGGAAGCGATCTACCAGGACTTCTCGTACGTCTTCACCCAGGACCCGGCGCAGGCTGCGCAGCTGGCGCAGCCCACCGGCGGGCAGTTCGCCACGCTGAGCTTCAACGTCGGGCCGTACCCCGGCGCCTCGCGCGTTCTGGACACCGAGCGCCTCGACCTGGGCGGCTCCGCGACGATCAATGTCAACCCGGCCCTGGGGTCGAGCCCCGGCCTGGTCCCCGACACCAGCGCCAATGTCGTCGGCCTGACGGCCACCATCGCTGCCCACGAGTTGGGCCATCTGTCCGGCCTGGAGCACGCCGACGCCTTCGGCCCCATCGATACGGGGATCTACGCGGGCGTCGATCCGACCGAGTTCGGCCCGACCTATACGGGCTTACTCGGTGCGGTGGACACGCCGAACGACGTCATGGCCTCGCCCGCCTCGGTCAACTCGCCGCTGATCGACGCGGCCGGGCCCACCCAGCTCGGCGAGCGCGACGCCCTGCACCTGGCCTTCGACGACAGCGGCACGCTGCTGCGTGCCCAGGATCTGACCGGGCTGGTCCAGTCGGTCAGCGGCGTCACGGGCGTGACATCCGCCGTCGTCCTCGGCGCGCTGCCGCAGCTGGCTGTGCCCAACACCCTGCTCGACTCCGCGTCCTCGGGTTACGGCCAGACGTTCCAGGCCGTCGCTCTCGGCGTCCTCGGCACCATCGCCGCCCCGCGCCAGGAGGACTTCTACGCCATCACCGGCCACGCAGGCGAGGTCATGTCGTTCGAGGTCGTCTCCGAAGACAACACGCTCAACCCTGAGCCGTTCCCGGCCGAGCTGGAGGTGCTGGACAGCACCGGCCACCAACTGGGTTACAGCGTCCACAATTTCGAGTCCGCGGACCCCATGATCTTCGACCTGACGCTGCCGGCCGACGGGACGTACTATGTCGGCGTGGACGCCTACGGGGAACAGGCCACCGGCGATTATCAACTGCAGATGTACAGCTTGTCCGCGGTGGCCGGCGGGACGCCGCAGGGGCCCGGCGCGACCGTCACCAGTAGCGGCGGCAACGACACCCTCGTCGGCTCCTCGGCCAACGACACCTTCGTCTACCTGGCCAACGCCGTCGGCCATCTGACCATCCCGGCCACCAGCGGGGCCAAGATCCTCGATTTGCGGCAGGCCCCGCTGGTGACCTACACGCAAACCGGCGACCCCACGTTGGGCTCGCTGACGGTCCTCGAGGGCACCGGCATCGCCACGTCGGTTCAGGTCGGATCCTCCTCCGCTTCGCCCACCTTCGGCCAGACCGTAACGTTCGCCGCCACCGTCAGCCCAGCTGCCGGCGGCACCGGGACACCGACGGGGCAGGTGGACTTCTACGACTCCACCACCGGCATCGATCTCGGTACGGCGACACTCCAGACCGTCAATGGTCAGCAGGTCGCAACGATCTCCACCGCGGCCCTAGCGGCCGGTTCGCACACCATCGTGGCTAACTACCTGGGCGACAGCACCTTCCTCAGCAGCCAGGACAGCGGCACCACGGGCAACACCATCACCCAGAACGTCAATCCGGCGGCGCTGACCATCACCGCCACAGACGTGACGATGACCTACGCCGACGGCACCACGTTCAACGACAGCACCGGCTTCACGGAGAGCGGCCTGCTCGGCGGCGACACCATCAGCTCGGTGAGCCTAGCCACCAACGCCAGCCTCAGCACGTCGGGCAACTGGAACGTCGGCACCTGGACCATCACGCCCAGCGACGCCGTCGGCTCCGACCTGGCCAACTACACCATCACCTACGCCAACGCGCCCACCGGCCTGATCGTTAACGCTCTGGGGCTCACTATCAGCGGCATTACCGCCGGCGACAAGCCGTACGATGGCACCACCGCAGCGATTATCGATAACACCAAGGACGAACTGGTTACTGTGGTTTCCGGCGACAACATCACGCTGAACACCAGCACCACTGCCACTTTCGCCTCGGCTAACGTCGGCACCTGGACCGTCACCGGTTCCGGTTTCAGGATCTCCGGCGCCGACGCCGCCGACTACGCGCTCAGCCAACCCACCGCCACGGCCGACATCACGCCCCGCGGGCTGACGATCACAGCCAGCGACCAGACGCAGATCTACGGCTTCGGCGGCACCGGCGCCAGCCTGGGCACCACCGCCTTCACCCCGGTCGGCCTGCAAGACAACGAGACCATCGGCGCCGTGACGCTCACCACCAACGCCAGCACGAGCACCTCCGGCAACTACAGCACTGACGCCTTTAACAGCAACGAGCCGTGGACCATCACGCCGTCGGCGGCCAGCGGCGGCACCTTCAACCCCAGCAACTACAGCATCACCTACCAGAACGCCCCCACCGGCCTGACCATCAACGCCCTGGGGCTCACCATCAGTAGGCTGACCGCCAGCGACAAAGCGTACGACGGCACCACGACCGCGCTCATCGACAATAGCAAGGACGCGCTGGTCACGGTGATTTCGGGTGACGCGGTGACGCTGAACACCAGCAGCACGGCCAACTTCGCCTCGGCCAACGTCGGCACCCGGACCGTCACCGGCTCGGGCTTCAGTATCTCCGGCAGCGACGCCGCCGACTACGCACTGAGCCAGCCGACGGCGACGGCCAGCATTACGGCGGCCTCCCCCTCGTTCAGCAACCTGAGCGGGCCGACCATCCCCCACGGCCAGGCCACCACGACGCTGTCGGGCACGATCGCCGCGGGGTCGCTCTACCCGCCGGGCAGCGTCTCCATCACCGTCAACGGCGTCACGCAGACGGCCAGTATCAGCAGCAGCAATGGCAGCTTCTCGGCCAACTTCGACACCGGCAGCCTGAGCATCGCCGGCGGCCCATACACCATCACCTACAGCTACCACGACTCCACCGACAGCAACTTCGCGAACGCCTCGGACACCAGCAAGACGCTGACCGTGACCCAGGCATCGACCAGCGCCGTGGTTACGTCGTCGCTGAACTCGTCGAACTACGGCCAGGCGGTCACCTTCGCGGCCACCGTGACGGCGGTCGCCCCAGGCGCCGGCACGCCGACCGGCAAGGTGGACTTCTACGACGCGACGACGCAGACCGACCTGGGAACCGGCACCCTCACCGTCGTCAACGGCAACGACGTGGCGAGGCTCAGCACCGCGGCGCTGTTGGCCGGGACGCACACCATCACCGTGACCTACCTGGGCGACAGCAACTTCCTGAGAAGTAGCAACAGCAACAACAGCCTGGCGCAGGTGGTCAACCCGGTGAACGTCACGTCACAGGTGAGCATCAAGCCCGGCAGCCTGAATTCCGTCGGCGGCAAGGTCGGCTACTTCTCACAGCAAGTGACAATCAGGAACTCAAGCACGGCAACCATCCAGGGCCCGATCTACCTGGAGATCAGCGGGCTGCCGTCGTACGTCACTGCCGAGGACGCCAACGGCAACCCCCTGCCCACGGCGTCGCACGGCGCCTACCTTCTGGTGACGGCCGGCAACCTCGCCCCCGGCGCCTCGATCACCGTGGTGCTGTACTTCTACGACCCGACGCTGCAGAAGTTCAGCGATTCGGCCTCGTCGTTCTCGCTCTGGGATGGCGGCCCCGGATAAGCGCAAACGAGGCCGGGGCGCGCGGCTCGATTGACACTGCGACATTGTGAATCGAGCCGCGTTCCTTTTCTTCCTTCCTCTTCCTTCGCCTCTCGTGAGACTTCGCGCACTGCCTGCTTTGAGCCGCGCCCCCTTCGTTAACTCAAGATAACGCTACTTGCGCCCATCGTTAACCCCGGTTAACAGTCGCCTCAGCAGAAGATGATGATCGAGACGGGTCCGCGACCGGCCCAACGTGCGCCGGCCACAAGGCTGGAATTGTAAGTCCAATCGTACCAAAGGGATCGGTTGCGCCAATTGGCAGACGCAGGCATTGCCAGGGATGAGAGAAAACCAGGACGGCGGCGGCACAAAATGTGCGGTGTTATACCATAATCCTTGCCGGGTGAGGGTGTGCGCCCACACTCGTTGCAGACCCCTCAGCGCGGAGGAGCGCGATTGTCATGCGTACATCACGAGTGCTAACCCTTGCCTTGATCCTCGGTGCCTGTGTCGTCCTGACCCCGTCGGCAGCCCGCGCGGGCTTCATCTTCAATGTCCCCCCGACGGGTTACGGCCCCGCTCTGAATGCCGCGAACCTGGCGATGAACGTCAATAATATCCCAGGACCGTATGCCATCGAAGTCGCGTTAACTAACCCGGGAAACGCGACCAACACGATCGTAATCGACAACTTCAATTTCGGAGGCGGTAGTGCCTCGGGTTCACCGAGCTACATCGGTGTCGCGAGCGGCGATCTGTCTACGTCCGTGACGCTTACGGATAACAATACTTTCATCCAGAACCTTTTCTTCCAGGGATTTACGCCGGGCTCAGACATTTCGTTTACCGTCGATGCACAGACGACGGGGGGTGGTGATCCGACGGTCAACAGTCCCGCGGATGTCTTTCAGTTCTTCCTTTTGGGGAATTACACAGGAGGCACGAGTGGCGAGGCCCTGGCGACCGACGACCCGAGCGGGGCCAATTCTCTCGCGACGCTTGTCATCGATGATCCCACGAACCCGACGCTGGCGTTCAACCACTTGCTCCTTTTTCAGGAGACGAGCGCCGTCCCTGAACCGGCCTCGCTGTCGCTGCTCCTGCTCGGCCTGACCGCCCTGGGCGCTCGTCGCTGGTGGCGACGGTAATCGTTTCTCTGTCTCCCCCCCCCCATTCCCTTGCAATCCCTGCTGTGTGTCCCGAGAGTGCCACCGAAGCGGTACGGGTGCGCCCGTCACCTTGTGCCCGACGACCGCGCTCGTTCCGGGCGCACCCGTCCCCGGTGGTCGGCGGCACATCCAGCACCTTCACGGTAACGGCGCTGGACCCGAACAACAACGTGGCGACCACCTACATGGACAGGGTGACTCTCTCCGGGACTGATCCGGCCGCCAGCCTCCCGGTTTCGGGATGTTGATGATTCACGAGCCCGGCCTGCACTGGTGGGCGCCACAATCCCACCCTGCTCGCTCATTTGAGGTTGAGTTATCACCAGGTACTGCTTTGGAAATGCCAGTTTCACGCGAGGTATTGTTTTCAGGTGGGGTGGTAGCGCCTGGGCCGGAATCAACCTCTGGACGGCTCCCTAATGGCGAATGAAGGAGTTGTTCGCCGTAGGGGGACGAACGAACGTTGTTTACTGGGTCGTCAACCGTTAGTTGTATGCCCTCCTTACTTATCCAGAGGTAGGCTCGGACAAACTATAGGAAATAAGATATAGGTAAAGACTATATAGGTTTGTGCGACCAACTTACCGTGGCGTAATCCGCAGTTTTCCGTTGAAGGCGCGACTGTAATCTTCACCGATAACCTGCACTGATTCTTCAAAGATATCTTGCACCATTGACCCTTGCCAAATAGTGGTGTTCGCTGACTGTAATCATCAAGGATAACTGTCAGCCACGGTCTTTGGGGCTTGCCTTGCTCGTCTTTCACGAGAATGTCCAGTTCGGTGTGGTCCGCCTGCCAAATGGCATTCGGCGCTTTTGCTTCCCGCCGGTAGATCAGGTCGAAGGCTTCGCTGTATGCTTTCGTTCCCTCATGTGCCATTGTCACGAGTGCCGGATCCATGCGGCGGATCAGCGAATAAACAAAGCTGTAACTCGGAGGCTGTTCTCCAAGTTTGTTCGCGATAGCGATGGCCTTACGATGAACAGTAGCGGCTGAGATCTTTGGCTTTTGCAGGGCCATGCCCTCAATTGCCTGTTGAAGCGAGGAGGAGAATCGCGGCTGATCCTTGTCAAATCGCACCTTCCGAATCAATCCCGCCAGGCCATCCTTGCGATACCGTTTTACCCAGTATCTTGCGGTGCGCAGGGAAATGCCCGCTGCCTGGGATACCTGCCGTAGTGCTACGCCCTCTTCGAGAAATGGGCGAAGCATTTGAAACCGTTCCAGCGCGCGAATCCTGTCAGCATCGGAAAGGCCGTTTAGTGATCCAGAAGTGGGATTAACCACAAGTCTTCCATTAAGCTACTGTTTGCTCGATACTATTATTCAGATATCCAGACGTCAATAACAAACAGTGCAAGGTATCTCTGAAGAATTGGTGCAAATTATCAGAGAAGATTACAGTCAGATTCTTCAATGAGAATTACACCTTAATGACTTATCCACAAGCCATTTGCGTTAAGTAAGTTAAATATCTTAATCTTAGAGTTAAACAGTTAAGCCCTCTGCATGTCTTTGAAACTATACATGATTCTGGCACTTCGTGCGCCTGATAGGCCGAGTCTTTGCGCCTAATAGGCCGGGGACGCTTGCGCCTAATAGGCCGTGTGGAATGCTCCTAATAGGCCGTGCTAATTCACAGGCCGGTGTTGTACGATTGCCGTCAAGCCGGCAATGCCCCCTGCCCCAGATTGTGCGCCTGATAGGCCGTGCGGCGTGCCGGTGGCACTTTCGGAGCATTTTTCCATTTCGTACCCGGACTGATGAACGCAAGTGCTGGTTTCCGCGTGCATAACAGACACTCTTACGCCTGATAGGCCGTGTCCAGCCGCACTTCTTGCCCGCGCTTACGCCTAATAGGCCGTGTCCGACTGGCATCGATGGGGCTGTTTACGCCTAATAGGCCGTATGGCTACTCGGCTACCTCATTGAGTTTTATCGATTTCGAGGTAATGCCACGGGCAATGCGGCGGCGGGGGTGACGGGGGGTCTCGTATCTCGGGTCTTCCAGGGACAGCAAGTCGCGCTTCAGGAAGTGGATGACCTCCTCCCCTTCCCCGTTCTTGTGAGGCATCGCCGTGTACTCCGGCAGCGAATCCATCTCGACGACTTTGCGGACGTCGATGGCGAAGTCGGAAAAACGAGACGTTGAGCCCGACTTCTCATAGAGCTGCCGCATAGTAAAATGCCAACCATTTTCCTGTTGCCCGGCATGTTTGCGGGCGACGCGGTAGAGCCAGCGTTCGACACCACCGGTGAGCAGGAAGTAGTCTTCGTGGATGGTCAGCACTCCGCCTTTCATGAGAATACCGTCGAATAGCCAGTCGGGAAGCGTGAGAGTTACCCCCGTGGTTTCGCCGGTTTTCTCGTCGGTCACCTCGGTCCAGCTTTCCAGCCAGTGGAATGATGCCGTCTTTTTCTTGCCCTCGGCGCGGATGTTGGTGCGGACAGCCGTGTGCGTGAGTCGGTCGAGGGCGGCGCGAAGGCGCTGGTAATGCTCGCCCCCCGTCGGGCGGCGGCTGGATTTGAGCAAATTATGTGGGTGGAAGTGGATCGTCCGGGTGGGGGTCAGGCCACGATCTTTGGCCTCGGTGATCTGTGTCGATGCCCAGATCAGGATGTCGGCATCCCAGATGGTCGCGAGTCCAAATTTTGAATTGGCGCTGACTTCTACCCAGACCTCGCCGACATTGTATTCGATCGGCGCGAAGCGAGGTTTCTTGGCCAGGCTGAAGAACGGCCGCTCCATCGTGTCGCGCTGGTCGCGGATCGGTATGTCCGCGAAGTTCGCGGCGAAGAGATCGGGCTGATGATCGCCCCTGGGCGGGAGCCTCTTGGTCATGGACTGAATCCGGTTTATTTGTTGCGTCGCTTCGCCGGGCCTGGTCTGGTGGCAGCGAGACGGCGAATCTCAACCGGACATTAGATCAGGAAGCACCTGGATTCAAACGAATTCGTCAGCGGTAGGGCGGCATCGTTGCCTTGCGGCTGGGTAACGTGATGGAGGTCATTGCGGCCCCTGCCCTCGCCTGTGTTGCCCTTTCCTGCCCGGCTCTTCAGTTCAGGTAGCCGTTGGAGCGCAGCCACGGTTCAAGCGCCTCCTCCAAGATATCCTGGAGGGTGTTAGGGAACTGGCCGCCCAGCTGGCGTTCCAGCGAGGCCCGTTTCAGCGCCGTCGCGAAATCAGCCCGCAACCGTGTGGTGAATGGCGCCCGGCTGACCGAACCTTGTCCCTTGGCATCGCGTGATTCCGTCGATGGTGAAGGCGCCGTCTGCGCCGGTGCTGGCTGATCCGTCTTGGCTTTCTCCGCGAACACGAACTGCTCTTCGGCTTTCCGGTCGATGACGCTGGCCGGCTTCAATCCATCTATCAGTGACCTACGCTCCGCCATACCCCCCTCCCCCCGGTTCTTCATCCCGCGGACTTCCTCGGTTGCCGCCGTGCTGATTTCGGCGCAATGGCCTCCGGCAGCACCTCGCGGAACAGCGACTCCACCTCGTCTGCCGCCTCGCGTCCGCGGGCACCGAGCTGCCATACCACGGCCCCCTGCCCTGGCGCGTCGGCGTAGATCTGCTTGAGTGTCATGGCGGTTTTCGCCAGCGGCAATTCGAGGGCTTCCGCCGCGTCTTTCATGTCCTGGGTCAGGCGGTAGGTCTTGCCGACCATGCTGAGTACGATCACGGCCCGCGGTTGGCCGCCACGGATGTCCTGGGCCTGCCTCAGCACGTTCGTAGCCTGGGCTAATGCCCTGACTTCGAGCATGCTCGCCTTGCATGGCACCAGCGCCAGGTCGGCCCGCAGCAGCAGCGCGCGGCTGGTCTCGGTGTTACTGCCCGGTCCGTCCGCAACGACGTAGTCTGTCTGCTGGCCGAGAATCGGCAGGCGGTCGAGGATTTCATTCGGGTCGGCGAGACGCACCGTCTTGACGTCGGGCACGGCCTCCTCCACCCATTCGGAGGATGAGTGCTGCGTGTCGCAATCGGCGAGCGTGATGCTGTGCCCTTGCTCGTGCAGCCAGGCGGCGAGGTGAACGGCAATCGTCGATTTGCCGACACCGCCTTTGGAATTTGCAACCACAATAATCATGCGGCGGACCATACAACATTGCTGGCATGCTTGCAAGCAATATGTGAAGCAAGCTGACATGATGGCATGTAGGCAAGCAGGCACGATGTCAAGAAGCCAAGACAGCAAGCCAGCATGACAGCAAGCCAGCATGACAGCACTCAAGCATGTAAGAAAGCTTACACGCAGGCAGGCAAGCCGACCAACAAGCAGTCATGTAATCCTGACAACAAGCCAGCAAGATGGCAGGCTTTCTTGACAGCCAGACAGCAAGCAAACAAGCAAGCCTGGTGGCAAGCCCGCCAGTCAGTCGGCTGGCTTGCTGGCCGGCTGGAACGGTTCCATTCCGCCTATGCGCCGCATAGGGAAGATGCCTGTCCACTTTTTGCTTGGGCACGCTTGCGGGATTTGCCACCGCCAACGGCTCGCCTTGCCGGCCCTTGGCAGGGCGGTTGGCGTGCCTGGGGGAGGGGGCGGTGTCCGAGCCGGGGGAGGGCAGGGAAGGAACGGCATGACGGTGACCGGCGTGCAAGAGGGTCACGGAACAGGGTTCCCCGTGGCTTATCCGGCGCGGCCCGCCCTGCCGCCGCACAAAAAAAGGGCCGGTGGTGTACCGGCCCTTGGTGGGTTAGCTGGCGGGCTGAGAGGCGGTGCTACCACCAATACCCCTTGTTCAGCGTCTGGACGATGAGCTTCGCCCGCTCCTCGGCCTCGCTGGCCTCGTCGGTATCCGGCTCGTCCCAGAACCGGATGCTGAGGACAAAGCGGTCGTAGGGGTCGTAGATGTCCCACGTGTCATCTACCCAGTCCTTGCCTCGGCTGTAGGTGTAGCCCTGCCGTGGCGTCTTTCTGATTCGCCTCTTGGCCTTACGCTTCTGCTCGGCGTGTTTGGCGTTCAACGCCTCCACGATCAGCTTGGCGTCTGCCTTTGCCTTCTCTATCCCGGTTCCGTCATCGAACAGGGCGAGTCCCAAGACGTTGGCCAACGTGCCGCCGTCCGGCGAGCGGATGGCGATGTCGATTCCGGCGGCGTGGGCGCTGGTGGTGGCGTAGTAGCGTTTGCGTGTTCTCATGATCGCCTCCTTACGCCAGGTCATCGAAGGCCCGGACACGGCGGGTGACGTTCAGTTCCCGCAGGGCTAGCGCGGTATCCTCTTCGTTGTCGATGGCCCCTTCCCAGAAGTTAATGCAGTAGTCGAAGCTGTCGAACTCCTCTCCGCCGGTTTTCCTGTCGGTTACTTTGCTCATGGCCTGTCCTTTCTTCGTTGGTTATACAAGTGAAGCGTGGCCCCCTTGGGCCTCGCCTTCACTTGGGTGGACAGCCCTCGTCGGGGGGAATCCCTGTCAGGGCTGGATGGGCGGCAATTTTGTATGAGCGAGTGAATGCCGCGCAGCGGCAGAGAGACAATTGTCGGCCAGCCACACCGCAGGTGCTTGGCCTTGACAGGGATGGGGGCACGCCCCCTCCCTTGCCCGGCGGTCAGCCGGTGTGTCATCGCCGGCAGGCCCTGGCGATTGGCTACGCGATAGTGATCGTTACCCGTCTGGGCGGAGCGGCGGCGGCGCGGACCCGGCCAGGATGCCGCTCGGAGAATCGCCCGGGCTATCCGGGCAAGAGGAGGGAAGGCCTGGCCGCACGGTCGGCGTGCTTCCGTGGTTGTTGCCTACCGTGCATGCAGGATGGCCAAGCCGGGGCCTGGCGGGCAGGCCCCGGTGGTTGAGTTAGTCGTCCAACATCAGCTCGGTCTTGAAATGGGCGTTGCCCTGCTCAAGAATTACTTGCGGATCGAAACCCTGTTGCTCGGCGAAGTGCAGCAGGTCGCAGATCAGGTCGCAGATCGCGCACTCCAGGTCGTCGCGGTCCATCGTGCCGGGATGATCGCCGCTGCAGGTTTCGGCGGTGAAGACGGCGAGGGCGTTACTGGCCCAGCGGGCGCGGTCCTGATTCGTGGGCTCGCTCATGCTGGTCTTCCTTCCGCCTGTGCGATCAGGGAACGGAAATACTGGAGACGATCCTCGTCGAAGTTGCGGCTTTCCTCGTCGCGGTCGCATTCCATTTCCACGACCGTTCGCAGCGCGGCCAGAAGCTGTAGTGCAACGTCAATCAATCGCTTCGGCTCAAAGTCAATCAGCTCGCTGTTGGCGAAATCCTCGTCGCCGACGATGTCCACCAATGCGCCAGTGTCCTCGCCATCGCAGTCCTCGATGTCCGTGGCGTCGCCACTTTCTTTTCGGGATGCAATAGCCGCCGCAGCTTGAGGGTTCTCCGCTTCGATGCCCGGAAAGTAGAGCCGCATCTCGCGGAAGATGTGTACGTTGTACTTGGTCATGCCGCCTTCCCGGTCGCTTTGGTAGTTGTCGAATACTTTCATATTGCGGTTCCTTTCTCGGTTGATGGTGTGCGAAACTCGGATAGCGGGCCGTCCCTGTCGCAATCGGGGCAGCGAATCAGGCTGGCGTCATCCCAGTCAAAGTCGGAGCCGTCGGCGATCTCGGCGCCGCCATCGGTCACGTCGGCAAGAATGGTGGCGACGATCAGGAAGCGACTCTCGTTCCTGCATTGCGGGCATTTCACGCCGGCGAGGCAATTCTTGTTTGTCATCCTTGCCTCCCTCTCACAGGCTGCGAAAGTCGGCGAGCGTTTCGCGGATCGCGAACAGCTCACGGTCCAGGGCATCGTCCGCCTCGGCCGTCGCGAAATCGTCAAGCCAGGCGTCGCATTCGTCTGCCAGCGCGTTGGCGTCCCTCGGGGTCTGGTCGGTGTGTGCATGTCTCATGGTGGTGTCCTCCTCTTGGGTTTCCGGCCCCGCTCACCGGGGCCTTACGGCACGCGAGCGGGGAGGCCATCGTCCGGGGCTGTCAAGCGAAGGGGGTAGGGTCCCGCTGCAAGCTTGACAGGCCCGGCGGCGTCCCCACAGTGCCGTTCTGAAGGCCCCGTGCGGGGCTGGACAAGCGGTAGGAGAGGCAGCAGTGACGGCAGGGACATTGCGGCAGCGTCCGGGCGTAGCCCAGTCCGGCGGCACTTCGGCTGTACCCGCCGTCACGCCACGCGGGGATCAGGGAAGGTAGCCCAGGGACAGGCCAGCCGTGTCGCAGGTCTCGTACAGGATGCGCACGGCCTCGATGCCGCAGTCGATGGGGCGGAAGAAGATGCAGTAGTCACCGAAGGCGTAGCTCCGCAGGTTCGGGGCGAGGTCAGGCCGATGCTGGGACATAGCTGGAATCGTCGCCAGCAGGCGCAGCTTCTTCTCCAGCAGGTCGAGGAAGCCGTCGGCCTGGGCCGGACCGTCCTCGGCGATCGAGGCCCAGATGGCGACGGCATCGGCCTCGGCCAGGGGTAGGGTGCGGATGGTCGGCCCGGCAAACGTCACAGGGCCGCCCGGCGGGCGCGCCCGAGGCGTTTGATCTCGGCAACGTCGAGGGGCGCTGACGGGCCGCGGTCAGCCCCTTCTGAATCGCCTGGCGCAGACATTCCGCCTGGGCGGCGTGAACCTGGTCGCGCCGTTCCAGGAGACGCAACGCGGTACGGACGGCTTCGCTGGCGGACGGGTAATGGTCTTCCGCGACCGCCCGCCGCATGAAATCTCGTAGATGAGGGGGTAAGGAGACGCTCAATTTCACGGGCCGAATATACTGCGCTTTGACGGGAGTGTCAAAAGGTGTCGATGAACAAAGGCGAGTAGGGGGTGGCCTGTCAATAGTCGTCGGGCATGAGCACTGTCGTCACCGAGCGATCGGCCTCGGTGATGATCCAGAAGCGGCCTTCGCCTTGCCCGTAGGCCGACAGCAGCCGGCCTCCGTGCCGCACGGCGGTGTCGTTCGCCAGCGTGTCCTCGGGGCACAAGTCGCCCCAATCGCCGTAGGCGTGCCGGCGCAGGGCGGTCAGAACCTCTTCGGTCGCCAGCCGCACGCTGGCGTTCGCCGTGATGGCCACCTGGCCGAGCGGAAAGCGGCCGACGCCGTTCATGGCTGGACCCCCAGGTTGGGAGCCTCGGCGCTCGCCCCGCCGGGCTGGAGTCCGTGCAGGAAGTCAACGGCCCGCTGGGCGTGACTGGCGGCGGTGAATACGGCCTTCTTGTCCTCCTTCAGGACCTTCAGCCAGTGGTCGAGATAGGCGGCGTGGTCCTCGCGAGTCTCGGGGGTGATGCCGAGGTCGCAGCAGAGGAAGGCCGCGCCGATCTCCGCCACCAGTTCTTCCCGGGCGTAGCCGTCGTCGCCAAACCGCTTGCGGCCGAACTCGCGGGCCAGCCGGCTGCTGTGCTTCGTCCAGTGCGTCAGCTCATGGCTGAGAGTCGAGCAAAAGCTCTCGGCGTCGCGGAAGGCCGCGAAGGGCGGCATCTGCACGTAATCCGCCTCGCAGGCGTAGTACGCCTGGTTCCCGCCGTAGCGGATGTCGGCGCCGGTATGGGCGAAGAAGCGGTCGGCGGCTTCGATTCGCTGCACAGGGTCGAGCGCCGCCGCCGCGGTGGCGTAGAAGAGGGGAGGCAACCCTTCCACCTGCTCGGCGTTGAACACGGTGTACTCCTTGAGGAAGCGGATTTCCAGCGAAGTCTCGCTACCGTCTTCCGTGTCCTGCTTGCGGGTGAAGCTCGATGAGTAGACGACCGGGCTGCCGCGCTCGTCTTTGCGCACAAAGCCGCCCAGTTCCTTGGCTTGCTTGAAGGTAAGCCAGAGGGGGGCGCTGTAGCCTTTGCTTTCGGCTTCCAGCCACAGGAGCAGGATGTTGATGCCCCGGTAAGGCTGGCCGTTGTGCCGCAGCGGCCGCGTGATGCGGCCGGCGGCGTGCTCCACGTTCCAGGGCTTGATCCAGGGACGGACGCCCCGCTCCAGGTCGGCGATGAGCCGGTCGGTGACGCGGGTGTAAAGATCGGTGCGTTGTGTAGCCATATTGTGACTCCTTCAGTCGAGGGCGGCTTGGGCCGGCGCCTCGATGGGAGGCGAAAGCAGCTCATAGGGGTTGTCGTCGAAGAGCCGGGCGACGGGCACAAGCTCAAAGGCCGGCCCGCGGCGGTTGACGGCGCAGATGACGTAGACGGGTCTCCCCGTTGCTCGTTCGTGGCATTCGAGCAGGCAGGCGGCGCCGTCGCCGAACGCCCGGTTCAAGCTGTCGAAATTGTCTCGGTAGGGTTGCGGTATCATGATGTGATTCCTTTCAAAGAAGGGGCGGGCGTCGCCGCCCGCCCAAGGGTTGATTACGGGGTTGACTTAAGCGGCTTTCTTCGCCTTCCTGGCCTTGGCCGGTTTCGCTGGCGTGGCGATGGTGAGTGCCATGCCGGCGGGTAGCCAGGTTTTCAGCTTCTCCACCTGCTCCGGCGTCCTGCCAACCCTGGCGGGATCGGCGAAGGCGCGGTCCAGCTGAGCGGCGAGGGAGGCTTTCTTGTCGCGGCCTCGCGACCCGGCCCATCCTTCGCCGAGGGCCTCGCGTCCGAGGGCCAGCAGCTGGTCGCGGGTGATGCGGCCGAGATAGTTGTCCTTGTTCGGACGCCAGTAGCCGGAGAGGCTCGCTTCGGTCAGCGCCAGGGCGGCATCGTAGGCGGTCGCCTCCTCGCCGTCGGCGGGGGCCAGCTTCGGTTGCAGGGTCAACGCCAGGCAGTAGGCCAGAAGCTCCAGCCTGGCCGCTTCGGGTAGCTCGCGGAACGCCTCGAACCGGTCGGCTTCGGATGGCAGTTTTCGCCACTCGGCCGGAAGGGCCGCCTCGATCGCTCCCAGGGCCTGGGCGGCAGCGGTGGGTTCCGTCTGGCTTTTCGGGATGGCATCATGGCGCCTGAACTGCATGTCCGGCCCGTCGGCGGCGGGACGCTTGCAGAGCATCCGGCTGGCTAACTGGAAGGCCAGCAGGTCGAGGGCAAGCGCCGGATGTCTGGCGATCTCCACCTGGGCGACTTGCAGGCGGTAGCTGGCGAGGTCTTTGCGCAGCGTCTCCGGCATGGGGTTCTTCGGCTTCGCCTTGTCCGGCCGGCCGTCGCCGCTGTCGGCGTCGAGCAGTTTGGCGAGTTGCTTGCGCTGCTCGGGCTTGACCAGGCCCTTGTCCAGGAAGGGCGTGCCGTCCTGGCCGATAGAGACGTAGCAGCCCGCCAGCAGCTTGTGCCCGGCGTCGAAACCGACGAAGGCGGCAAGCTGCCGCTCTACTTCGTCCAGCCGCTCTTGAAGCGCCTCCTGCTCCTGATCGAGCAGGGCGCCCGCTTCATTGTCCTCAAGGGCTTGTTCCGTCACCTCCAGTTCGGCGTCGAGTTGCGACTTGAGAGCCAGCAGCTCGGCCGGCGCCCCGATCAGCTGCGGCTGAATCCGGCCGCAGCCATTGATGAGGCTCCAGTCACGGTCCGGGTTGATTTCGACCCAGCCCCAGCCTTCGGCCTCAAGCTCCTTGCGGATAGCGGCCAGCTTCTCCTCGGCCAGCCGGTGCAGGAGGGCCGGCTTTTCGAGATAGACCTCCTCGCCGAACAGGTCGGCGCGGGTGGAACCCCCGGCCGCGACGTAGGCGTCCAGCCCGACGAAGCGGGCCAGCTTGCTCCCCGCCTCGATCATCTTCTCGGTGAGGGCGGCACGGATGGCGCTGGGGTCGTCCTTCTGCCAGTCTTGCAGGGATTTGTAGACCTTGAGCTGGCGGCGGTGGTCGTCGGTGACGGTAAACGCCATCAGGCATTCCAGGGTCATGCCGTCGCTGCGGTATTCCTCCAGCAACTGCGGCGCGACCCGGGCCAGCTTCATCCGCTTCACGACCAGGCTCTCCTCGACGCCGAAGCGGGCTGCCACCTCTGCGGCGGTTGCTCCCTTGTCGATCAGGCCAGCGAACGCTTCAAACTGGTCGGCTGGGTGCATGGCCAGCCGGACGGTGTTCTCGGCGAGGCTCATTTCCAGGGCATGTTCGTCGGTGACGATCTGGCACGGCACCGCGAAATCTTCCGGCAGCTTGCCCTCGGCCTGGAGCGCGCGGATCGCCTCCAGGCGCCGTCCCCCGGCGATGACGCGAAAGGCGCCGTCGCTAGCGTCGGTGACGACGAGGTTTTGCATCAGGCCGTGCGCCAGCAGTGACGCCTTCAGCTCGTCAAGCCCGGCTTTGGTGACATTACGCCTTGCATTGAGCGGGGATTTCTCCAGCCGGCTAACGGCGATAAGTTGCGGTTGCGTGGTGGTGTTGTCGGTAGCATTCATAAAAGACTCCTTGAGGTTGATGATTGAGAAAAAGGCCGGCGGGCAGCGTGGCCGCTCCGCCGGCATCCGGATCAGGCGGCGGCCTGCTCGGATTCCTTGCGGGCCTTGGCGTCGGCCTGCTGCTGGTGCATGATCCAGGTGTGGGCCAGATCGAACAGCTTGGCCATCGTCAGCAGGTCGTCGAAGCCCAGGCTGTCGGTTTCCTTCCAACTGTCCTCGCCCTGCTTGTAGCTGCGGGTGGCATTGACGCTGTACCAGTTGCCCTTGTCGCCGTGGTTGCGCCAGATGGTGACTTGCAGGACGCCGATGCGGATCTTGTGTGCGGGTTTAGACATGAGGATCTCCTTCTCCTTGAGTTTCCGGCCCCGCCAATCGGGGCCTTACGGCACGCCCAAGAAGCCGCCCCAGGCGGGAGCGGTGGCGCCCGGTCAAGCGAAAGGCCGAAGGCTTCCGCTTGCGGAAAGCGGCCTTGGCAGCTTGACCGGCCCGACGGCGGCTTCACAGTGCCGGGAATAAGGCCCCGTGCGGGCTGGGAGTGAAGGAAGGAGGCGAATTGTCATACGCGGACACCGGAAGCAATCTGCCGTCAGGTACGCCAACGGCTCGGTCATGGAAGCAGACGAGGGCAGGAAGAGAGAGACACCCGCGCAAGCCAGGGGCAGATGATGGCGGGCCTCGCCGTGCGCCTGATAGGCCGTGCCTCGTGCAAGGATGCCGGGACATCCGGGCGCCAAAATGGACTGCGGGGCGGTGCCGGCCTGGCGCCGCTCCTGCCCGGGAGAAGGAACGGGCGACCTGCGGTCGCCTCCTCCCCTCCGGCGCTTCGCAACATGGTGTAATTGCGGGCTGGCCCTACCTGGAGTAAGGGATTCAAGGAGGCCAAAGCCTCGGCAACAACAATCAGGGAGGAATTATGGAACAGTTTGTCGGTTTGGATATTTCACAGGTGATGACGCATCTTTGCGTGATTGATGGCAAAGGGAAAAAAGTCTGGCAGGGAAAGTGTTTGACCAATCCGAAGGACATCGCTGAGACGATTCGCACCCAAGCGCCAATGGCTACTCTCATCGGGATGGAAACCGGGGCGCTTTCCCCCTGGCTCTGGCATGGCTTGAAGGGGATGGGGTTGCCGGCCGTCTGCGTTGACGCGCGTCATGCCCACGGTGCGCTCAGCATGCAGATCAACAAAACGGATGCCAACGACGCCCACGGCATCGCTCAAATGATGCGAACGAGCTTTTTCAAGGAGGTCACGGTCAAGAGCATGAACAGCTATCGCCTGCGGACGTTGCTGGGTGCGAGAGCGCAACTCGTGAGCGTTCGCACCGACCTGAAGAACCAGGTACGCGGGGTGCTCAAGACGTTCGGCTTCCTGTTGTCCCAGAGCGTGGAAAAGGGATTTGAGGCGAAGGTCCACCAGAGCGTGGCTGGGAGCCCCATGCTTCAGAGAATGGTCACTCCGCTGATGGAAGTGCTGCGGAGCGTGCAGGAACAGGTCAAGGCGCTTGATAAGCTACTGGAGGAGTATGCTTGTCAGAACACAACCTGCAGCAATCTGATAACCATACCTGGGATCGGGGTGGTGACTGCGGTAGCTTTCACTGCCGCCGTTGATGACCCCGGGCGGTTCAAGAAATCAAGCAGTGTCGGGGCGTATTTCGGCTTGACCAGCAGGCGGCACCAGTCAGGCTAGGTCGATTACACCGGCCACGTCTCCAAATGCGGCGATAGCCTGGTGCGAAGCTATCTGTACGAGGCGGCAAGTTCCTTGCTTACCAAGGTGAAAAAATGGTCGTCGCTCAAGTCGTGGGGGTTAATACGGCTTTGTCAATTGCGCATTGGGCGGAAGAAAGTGATGCGCTGCCGATCATTCGAGTCGCACTGCCGATCGTT
>Ga0116223_10001889_pt1 | contig 20499 bp, 18 predicted proteins | sample Sb_taG_3_FD_90092 | JGI IMG/M metagenome (GOLD analysis project Ga0116223, IMG submission 90092) | Peat soil microbial communities from Weissenstadt, Germany - Sb_50d_a_PC metaG | ecosystem: Environmental > Terrestrial > Soil > Wetlands > Peat | place: Germany: Weissenstadt | collected 2010-09-21 | reverse complement strand
GCGTTCGGCCCGTGGCAGGCGGCACAGGCAGCCACGTTGGCTTCAGGGACGCCATTTTGAAATATCTTTTCGCCGGTAGGCACCAGGTGCCTCACGCCGCCTCCGAGCGGTGGCGGAGCGAGAGCATGAAAATCGTTTGCAAGAGCAGAAAGCATCCCTGGATTCAAAGAGTGCGCGACGTTGAACATAATGTTGTTGGTGCGCCTGTGCTCGACAAAGGCTTCCAGCTGATTTTTCAGATACTCCGTCTGCTGGCCGGCGAGCCGCGGTATCGGAAAATATCCGTGAAAACCTTGCCCCGAGGGCCCATGGCAGTCTTCGCAATAAGCGAGTTTCGCCGGCACGCTACTCTTATGCATCGCGGATCGTTCCGCGCCGCGCGCGGGGTCTGCTACCGTGGGCGCAATAGCGATCAGCGCCAGCTGTAAGCCGACGACTCCGGCGAGCTGAAACGAATGTGATCTAAAGAACTTCATGGTTCGAATCGCTCGCAAGGTTCACTCGAGCTGATTAAGATAGGCGGCGACAGCTTTGATTTGCTGGTCTGTCAGATTGTGCGTAATTGGTTGCATTATTGTAGATGTGTCTGGCTTTGCCGGATCTTGACCTCGCTCCTTGTCCCAGTTTTTCAATTTATTGAAGATGTAGTCGGGGAGCTGACCGGCTAACCGAGGAAATTGTCCGTCGCCTTTTGCGTCAGGGCCATGGCAGGAGGCGCATGGGGGGACGTCGCGGTCAGGCAGACCCTCCTCATAAATTTTTTTCCCCGCGGCGACGAGCTCATTTGGAGCAGTGCTGGTGAGCGGTTTGGGATTGAGATCATGAAAGCTATCCGCGAGAGCCGAGAGCATCGCCGGGCTCAGAACGTGGGCAACATTGAACATAATGTTGTTCGTCCGCCTGCGCTCAACGAACGCCTGTACCTGGTTCTTGAGGTATTCGGGTTGCTGTCCTGCGAGCCGCGGGATCGGGTAATATCCGTGGAATCCTTGCGCGGCCACGCCGTGACAGTTTTCGCAGTAAGCTAATTTGCCCTGCAGGTCATGTTTGGAAACTGCGTCTTCGGCATGAGCGCCGGTGGCGCAAGCAAAAGCCAAGATTGCCGACTGCAGGACGAATTGCCGGCTGACGACAGTTATAAGTTGGGGTCGCGGTCCTTCGTTTGCCGCGGCGGTCAGAGCACGCCGAAAACCAAAGTCCATTGTTTCCTCACCACCCGAACGGCGCGACAGGGGGGCCTGCGAAGACGTGAAAATTCAGCCCGAGCTTGACCACCTGGATATTCTGCTTGATGTCCAAGGGACCGACAGTGCCGGTAACATTGTCGATGAATGTCACGCTGCGCGTGCCGAAGCCGTAATAGTCGTATTCTAGCCTGAGCGACCAATCGTTCCAGAGCGCCCACTCAACGCCAGCGCCTGCAGTCCAGCCAAACCGAGTCTCCAGACCATTAAAATCATACGTTCCAGCCACATCGAACACGCTATATCTGTCGCCGGCCCAAGCGACGCCGCCTTTGGCGTATAGCAACCAGTCGTTCCACGCGTATCCCGCACGCGCGGTTACGCTGGTCAGTAAGTCTGTTTTTTCGTTGAAGGTTGCGCTGTCGCCAGGCACCGCGACGCCAGTGTTGCCTGTAATATTTCCACCCGATACCGCGCCTTCGATGCCGAGCACCCATTTGGACGCGAACTGATAGTCGCATCCAATTTGGCCGCCGAGCATAAAACCACTTATGCCGAGGTTGGCGGAAGTAAAGCCGGTCAACGGAGAGACGATCCCGGCGGAGTCGTTTAGATCCTTTTGCCCCCAGCCTGCGCCGACCTGTGCACCCGCGTAGCACCCCGTCCATGTGACAGGAGGAGGTGCTGTCGGCAACTTGATTGGCATTTCCAGATCGGCGCCAAATGCCGAAACGGTCAACAGCGAAAACGCGGCGCCTCCGAGCAGTATTGTTTTCATCACGAGACCTCAGGATGTGCGCTACATCGCTACCCACGCATAGAGGAACAGCGTATTGTTGGCGCTGGCGCCGGCAGTGGTTCCGTTAAATTCAGTGTACCCAATATATTGAAGTCCAAGGCGGAGGTTGAACCACGGCCAGCCCGGCGCTGGGCTGCTTATAAACGGAATATAGGCGATCTCGGCGATCCAACCCTTGGTGTTTGGACTACCCCCGGCAAACAGTGCATCGGTACTTCCCCACGTGCTGAAGTACTGGCCGGTGAGCACGACCCGGTTGTTGTTGCCATATGCGAGCGAGGCATACGCCCGCGCATCGCTGAGAGTATTCGTTGGATTGCTGGCAAGCCCATTCGCGAAACTTGCATTGAGGTTTTGGTTTTCGTGAATATAGGAGCCGCGCGCGGTGAGCCAGAAATTGTCACCTTGATACTGATACTGTGTATCAAAGCCGACATCGGTGTAGTTGTCCGTCTGCGGGAACGTCGTGGTCGTTATCGTTCCGGGCATTGTCCATGGACGGATGCCCGCGTAGATGCCGAAAGTTCCGATCTCGAGCCAACTGTTGCCCCAATGGGGTTCATACGCCACGCGCCAATAGGGCGCCGCGTCGAACAGCCCAGGCGCACCAAATGGATCGGTGCCCAGATTGTTCTGCGTGTTGGGGTCAAGCGTGCGATATACCGACGCCTCGAGATAAAGCGAGTCGTTGATAAACGCGTAGGCGCCCACACTGACTACATGCGCCGCAAAGGCGCCGTCGAGGATTGTGCCGGGTCCGAACCCGTTACCCAGGGTCGAGACCGCGTAGGGGAAGGCCCAAGCCGGCGTCGTATTCCACGGATCCTGTACGGTAGGGTTGTTGTTGGCGGTAATGCCGTACGTAACACTGAGGGGGCCAAACCTCGCCGAGTTCGCGTAGCGGATGTCGGTATTATCCCACGTCCAGGTATGTGGTGCGAATGGATCACCGCCAAACCCACCCGCCGGAGGCGCGTTGTAAGTCACCTGCTGGAAAGCACCGATATGATCCGTGATGGCGCCTCCCCAAAAGAAGCTAACCGGTGACAGCACAACATTGTTGTTGGCGTTGTATGGTGCCGTCGGTGGTGCCAGCGGTGCCTGCGTGTTGGTGAACCCTAGGATCGCCATCATCGATATCGGCGGCACCCAGGTCTTCTGCTCGCCCCTAGTGATGCTGTCAGGACCGGGGGCGCTCTTAACCATGATCGGTGGTATGTAGCTGTTCTTGTAGTTGTCAGAACCGGGGAAAAGCGTCGTTCGGTAAGGGCCGCCGCCGGCGGTGTAACCTTGGATCTTGAAAAGGCGACCGTAAGGGGTCAGACCGGCAAAATCCGTGTGACAGGTGCCGCACGGCTGGCCAGTCTGCCGTGCGTAACTTGGCAATGCTTTTGCTGGCAGGTTTCCGAGAAAAAAAAGCACCACTAAAACCGTAATCGTCTTAACGACGACGGCAAAATCGAATCGCACGCCGATTATCGTGCGCCCGCTCAGCATACCCCATCCCCTCGCGGGCCGGGGTTTTCCCCACCGACTCGCGCGTGTTTCTCGGGGACCGTAAGGGTATGACGAGCTACATCTTGAGCCAATCCCTTATGTTGGGAAGTCGACGAAATGATTTAATTGATGCTTTTCTGCAACATCTAAAAGATGCAAGCCGAGCGTTCCATCCTCCTGATCGCGAGCGCTATCGCCGAGTCCATCGATAGGTCGGCAGCAGGAGCACGGCCGGATCATCATGTCACAGATTTGACGTCCCAACGGCTTTTAGCGCGTGCCGGCATTTGGCCGCGCGCTCTGAATCGCTCATCCAGCCTTCTTGACCCAGAGCTTACACCAGCCGGTAGGGCCAATTGAGCCATCGACAACTTGGCACGAACTTGGCGCTTGAAAAAGCGAGCAGCCGTCGCACTGGCGACCATCCTTCGGGGAGTCCTGGTAGGCCACCGCGGGGGATGACTGCGGAAATTTTGCAGCATAAACCCTTCTCGCGGGTACCGCAAAAGCGACGGACCCGACTGCGTAGGCGACGCCGCGCAATAGGACGGCACGACGAGATCGCATGTCAGTCATTGCATTGCTCTCCCTTGGATTCGATCAAATCTTATATCTCACCGACGACATCACTCGCTTTGATGGAAATCAAACTATCTGTTGTTAGGGTAGGTGGTCTTGACCCGTCGCCGACATCAGGTGCTGTGGCCGAAACTGTTTTGAGTTGGGTCAAAGCGGGAATTCCAACCTTAGTGCAAATATAATAACATGATACCGGCTTGGAACTCAAAGATGCCGCGGTACCGCTTAATTCTGCACGGGGACAAAAGGAGCTATCAAGACCCCGTGGGCTTTTATTTTGCGGATCATGAGGCTGCGCTTGCGCACGCGCACCGCGTCTTAAGCGAGCTGAACCGGGACGACTTTGACGGCGCCGGCCTCACTATGGCGATGCAGGATGAAGGGGCACACCCTCTATTCCATTCCTTTTTAGAGGACCTGCGCAGAGGCGCGCGCGGGGTCCGCTCGCCTTGTCATGCACCGACGAATTTGGCCGGACGCTTTTCCAAAAAGGCTTTCACGCCCTCGCGAAAATCCGCCGTGGCGCCGGCGAGGCGCTGCGAGCGGCATTCGAGATCGAGCTGCTGCTCGTAGGAATTCTGCGGGCTTTCCCAGTATAGGCGGCGGATCATGGCGAGCGCCACGGTCGGACCGGCGGCGAGGTCGTGCGCCAGCCGGTGTACTTCGTCCATCAGCACGGCGTCGTCGAACACGCGATTGACTAGGCCCCAGGCTAGCGCGGTGTCCGCCGGCAGGCGTTCGCCGAGAAGCGAAAGCTCAAGCGCGCGCGCCCGGCCGATCAGCCGCGGTAACAGCCAGGTCGAGCCGCCATCGGGGATGAGCCCGATGCGCCGGAACGCTTGCAGGAAATAGGCGGAGCGTGCGCATAGGACGAGATCGCCCATCAGCGCGATGCTCATGCCGACGCCGGCGGCGGGTCCGTTGACGGCGGTGATGAGAGGGTAGGGCAGGTCGCGCAGCCGCCGGAGAAACGGATGCACCAAAGTCTCCAGCGCCTGGCCGGCGCCGCGCTGCGGCAGGCTCTCGGCGCCGCGTCCTTGCAAATTCGCTCCGGTGGTGAAGGCGCGGCCGACGCCGGTAAGCACCAGGCATCGCGGCGGCGCGTCGGCTGCCGCAAGCGCGTCAAGCGCGGCGTTGAGACCCTTGAGCATGTCCGGCGATACCGCATTGAGCACGTCCGGGTCGTTCATGCTCAGGATGGCGACGGCGCCGTCGCGTTCGAGCCTTGTGCGTTCGAACTCCATGTGCGTCTCCCCCCGTCAAGAATGGCGATGCGGCTTGTGGGCGCCACATGTCAGCGTAGCGCGAACTTGACACTCAGTGGTAGCCGAGGGAAGGGCGCGGTCGGCGGCCGTGCGGTGGGTCCATTGAAAACGACGCGCCTGAAACCAGGCCTCAATTTTAACCCGGTTTAAACGCGAAAAGCGGTGCTAAAAGCTCAACGTCGCTGTCTCTCGCCGGAGGACCCTTGTTTCGCAGCGTTCATCGGATCGATCCACGCGGGCACCGCCGGCGCATCACCGTCGGACTGATCGGTATTGTCGCCGCGGCCGTGCTCGCCGGTTGTTCGAGCAGGGACGGACTGGGGTCGTTCATCGTCGATCCCGGCCATTACTCGGTCTATCACTGCAAGGATTTTGCGCCGAAATTGACTTCCCTCGTCGCACGGGAACAGCTGCTGCGCAGCCTCATGGACCGGGCGAGCGAAGGCAGCGGCGGCGCGGTGATCGGAAATTTGTCCTATCGCGCCGAATACGAGGATGTGCTGGGCGAGGAAAAGGTCTTGCGGCGCGCGGCCGCCGAAAAAAATTGCGATCTCGCTTCTCCGGCCTTTCAGAGCGACCAATCCATCCGCTGAGCGCGCCTCTCTGGAGCGCGGCGAAAAGCCATCGAGAAATTCCGCCACGGCCACGCGGTGGCGATGTAGCTTTAGTTCCTTACCAGCCGCCCATCATGGCGGCGACAGCGACGCCGGCGGCGGCGAGCAGCACCAGCACGGCTGCGCTCGCAGCGGTCGCGCGCCCGCCGGCGAAAAAGACAGCATAAACCGCCTTGAGGACGTTGTTGGACGATGCGGCAATGAGGATAGAGGCGGCGAGCGCGCCGTCCGTCATTCCCGAGGTGCCGCCCTGGGCGAGGTTGAGCACAAAGGGATCGATATCCGTCACGCCGACGATGGCGGCGAGCGTATAAATCCCGCCGGTTCCGAAGTGCGCTTTGGCCCAATTCGACACCAGCGAGATAACGATGAACAGCGCCGCGAACAGCGCGGCGGGACCGAGCTCGAGCGGGTTGCCGCCGGACCGCGGCAGCGCCGACGCCCGCGACTTCGGTTGCTCGGGCGGCGAAGCGAAAAAGCGGTATTGCACCGCGCAGACCACGAGGCCGGCAAGCGAAAGTCCGCATAGCGGCAGCGCCAGCGTTCGCGCCAGCGTCAAATTGAAGATCGCAACCACCACGAGAATGCGCAGATACATGATCGCGGTGGCGAGCGTGATGCCGGCTTGCGCGTGCTGGCGCATCACCGACCCGCTCTTTGCCTGACGTGCCAGCACGACGGTCGTCGCGGTCGAGGAATAAACGCCGCCGAGCGCCGCCATCCATAATCCGCGTGCCGCCGGCGTCCAATAACGCTGCGCCAGATAGCTTGCATAGGACAGCGTGCAGACCACGACCAGCGCCAGCCACGCTTGCCGCGGCGTGATGGTGGTCAGCGTGGTCACCGGCGTGTTGGGCAGGAGCGGCAGGATGATTCCGGTCAGGATCAGAAATTCGCCAGCGGTGACGATTTCCTTCAGCTCGACGCGGCGCGCCACTGCGTGCAGCTTTTCCCGGCCGGTGAGGAGGAGGACCGCCGTCACCGTGAAAGTCACCGCCACCCAGGGCGGCAGCGCCAAGGCAATGGCGCCCAGCACATAGGCGTGGACGTTGAGCACCGGCACCACCAGCCCGACATTCGGCTCGCCTTCCTCGTCCTTTTCGCTGACGTGCTGCCGATAGAAAATCGCTAGCCAGGCGCCGAGCACGATCAGGCCGCCGGTAAAGGGGATGAAATGCGTCGGGTCAAAAAGGTAGAGCACGCCTCCCGCAAGCGCGAGCATCGGAAAGGTGCGAATGCCGCCGGGGCGCTTGGTATCGCCGCGCGCGAAAAAATCCTCGAACGCGAGCCCAAGGAAAAGGCTCAAGCCGAGAAGGAGGCCAACGCTGGTCAGTGACGGTGGTGATATCATGTAAGCTCGACCGAGGACTTGACGAAAATCCGGACCGTGGCAGCTTGGTCGGCCCCATCATACATAGCTTGGCGGTGGGAGCTAAGAGCACGCGGCCGGCGCTTCATGACGCCGCATCCGGCCAATTGGGAAATTTGGGAGAAAAAAGCGATGAGCTGGTTGCCCGACAAGGACCCGGTGCTCGGTGACAAGCATTCGTGCGACGCGCTTGAATTGATCGTCATCCCGCGGGTACGCGACCTCGGCGACGGCTTTTCCGTGCGCCGCGCGTTGCCCCACGGCAGGCGCCAGATGGTCGGCCCGTTCATTTTCTTCGACCAGATGGGGCCGGTGCAGTTCATGGACGGCCAGGGCATGGATGTGCGCCCGCATCCGCATATCGGGCTAGCCACCGTCACCTATCTGTTCGACGGCAGCGTCATGCACCGCGACAGCGAAGGTAATGCACTGGAGATCACGCCCGGCGCCATGAACCTGATGACCGCGGGGCGCGGCATTGCCCATTCCGAGCGCACGCCGGCCAGTGTTCGCACCGCCGGCGGCGCGATGTTTGGCATCCAGAGCTGGATTGCCTTGCCGCAAGACCGTGAAGAGATGGCGCCGTTATTCGAGCATTTCGACGCCGCCGTCCTTCCCGCCGTCGCGGATAAAGGGGTGCGCGCGCGGGTGATCGCCGGCTCGGCGTTCGGCCGCAAGTCCCCGGTCGGCATGGTCTCGGAATGGTTTTACGCCGAGGTGTTGCTTGACGTCGGCGCGAGCGCGCCGCTCGATGCCGACCACGAGGAGCGTGCGATCTACGTGACCGAAGGCGAGGTGGATATCGCCGGCGACAGATTCGAGGCGCCGCGGCTCCTGATCTTCCGCCCCGGAGACCGCATTACCGTCAAGGCAACGCGGCCGGCGCGGTTGATGTTTCTCGGCGGTGCGGCGCTCGAAGGCCCGCGCTACATCTGGTGGAATTTCGTTTCTTCGCGCAAGGAACGCATCGAACAGGCGAAAGAGGAATGGAAGACCGGACGCTTTGCGCCGATCCCGGGCGATGAGAAAGAATTCATTCCGCTGCCGGAGAACTAGGCGAAGTCGTCACTGAACGGCCAGGGGGGCGATGCCAAACGGAATCATTTTTGCTGGTTTCAGTTTTTGAATGAAATAGGGGCGCGAGCCTTGCGTATGCATCTAGGACGAGTGCTGGAAATGGCAGAATCGTCTGCCGACAAGCAAGAATATGAACGAAAGATTGGAGAACGTTTTGGTGTAGAGCGGCAATTGGAGTTGCCGATCCCGCTGCCCGCAACATCACAACACGAGGCCGCCAATTGAGGCGGCCCTAAAAGAAATGCCCCGCTCAGGCGGGGGAGCTTGGGCGGGGCAGGCCGGCAGAGGTTTGTCATCGGGAGGGGATGCCAGCCTATACAGTAAACTATATACCATGCAGTTTGGTTAGGCAAACTTTTTGTTTAGAATTGATTAACTGAATTGGACGCGGAGCGAATTAGGACAGTCAGTTCAGCAAATTAGGACAAAAGGCTCGGAATTAGGACAGCACCTCGAAGTTGATTGCGAACAAAACGAGAAATGTGATTCAGTCGGGCTCGATCCCCAAGTGATTCGAGCCAATGTCGGCGGCGCGCCTGGAAAAGCTCAATCCGCAACAACGCCGCGCCGTCGAGCATGGCGGGCTGTCCCTTGCCGATGCCGGGCCGCTCCTCATCATCGCCGGCGCCGGTTCCGGGAAAACGGCGACGCTGGCGCATCGGGTCGCCTACCTCATCGAGCAGGGCGCCGATCCGCGGCGGATCATGCTGCTGACGTTTTCGCGGCGCGCGGCCGCGGAAATGACCCGGCGGGTGGATCGCATCCTTGCCGAATACATGCGCCAGCGCAGCGGGCCGGCGGCCGGCGCGCTTGCTCTTTCGCTCGCTTGGGCCGGCACCTTCCACGCCATCGGCGCGCGGCTTTTGCGCGAATATGCGGAAACGATCGGACTTGCGCCTGCTTTCACCATCCACGACCGCGAGGATTCGGCCGATCTGATGAATCTTGTGCGTCACGATCTGGGTTTGTCCAATACGGAGAAACGCTTCCCAACGAAAAATACCTGCCTCGCCATCTATTCGCGCGCCGTGAACGGCGAATTCGCGCTCGCTGAGGTGCTCGGCACGTATTTTCCGTGGTGCGCGATGTGGCCGGACGAGCTGCGGGCGCTGTTCGCGCGCTATGTCGAGACCAAACAGCTCCAGCACGTGCTCGATTACGATGATTTGCTGTTGTACTGGGCGCATATGATGCAGGAGCCGTCGATTGCCGGCGAGATCGCTGATCGCTTCGATCACGTGCTGGTGGACGAATATCAGGATACCAACAAATTGCAGGCGTCGGTGCTGCTGGCGCTGCGCCGCGACGGCAAGGGCCTCACCGTGGTGGGCGACGACGCCCAGTCGATCTATTCGTTTCGCTCGGCGACCGTGCGCAACATTCTCGATTTTCCCGGCCACTTCAGCCCGCGGGCCGCCGTGGTGACGCTGGAGCAGAATTACCGCTCCACGCAGCCGATCCTGGCGGCGGCCAACGCCGTCATCGAACTGGCCGAGGAACGCTTCACCAAGAACCTGTGGTCGGAGCGCGCGTCCGCCGAGCGGCCGCAGATCGTCAGCGTGCGCGACGAAGCGGAGCAGGCTCTCTATGTCGTCGAAAAAGTTCTGGAGAGCCGCGAGCAGGGGCTCGCGCTCAAGGCCCAGGCCGTCTTGTTTCGCGCATCGCACCATTCCGGACCGCTGGAAGTGGAGCTGACCCGCCGCAACATCCCGTTCGTGAAATTCGGCGGACTGAAGTTTCTCGAAGCGGCGCACATCAAGGACATGCTTGCCTTCTTGCGCTGGGCGGAGAATCCGCGCGACCGGGTTGCCGGATTTCGCGTCATACAGCTGCTCCCGGGCGCCGGTCCGGCGACCGCGGCGAAAATACTCGATCGCGTAAGCGAGCGGGCCGATCCGCTCGTAGCGCTCGGCGAGCAAAAGCCGCCGGCGGCCGCGAGCGCGCACTGGCCCGCTTTCGTCGAGACCTTGCGGCTCGTCCGCGGCCGGGCGGCGGGCTGGCCTGCGGAACTCGACCTCATTCGGCTTTGGTACGAGCCACACCTGCACCGCATCCATGATGACGCGCTGTTGCGCCAGCCCGATCTCCTGCAACTCGTGCAGATCGCGTCGACCTATCCGAGCCGTGAACGCTTTCTGACCGAGTTGACGCTCGATCCGCCGGACGCGACCACCGACCGGGCCGGCGATCCGCTGCTTGACGAGGATTACCTCGTTCTCTCGACCATCCACTCGGCGAAAGGGCAGGAGTGGAAGTCGGTTTTTATCTTGAACGCGGTCGACGGCTGTCTTCCGTCCGACCTTGCGGCCGGCGCCAGCGCCGAGATCGAGGAAGAGCGGCGTCTTCTCTACGTTGCTATGACGCGCGCCAGGGACCACTTGCATATCGTCGTGCCGCAGCGGTTCTTCGTGCATAATCAGCGCGCCGGCGGCGACCGGCACATGTATGCCTCACGCACGCGGTTTATTCCGGCGGCTTCGCTCGACCATTTCGAGAGCCGCGCCTGGCCGCAGGCGGCATCGGGGCAAGGCGCGGCAAGGCCCGCACGCAAGGCGATAGACATCAGCGGGCGCGTGCGCCGGACGTGGGGCTAAGATTTCCGGACTATTAGCCGTCTCAAAGCCTGACGGCGCGCAGCCGCAACGCATTGCCGATCACGCTCACCGACGAAAGCGCCATCGCCGCGGCGCCGATCATCGGGGACAGCAGGATTCCGAAAGCGGGATAAAGAATGCCGGCGGCGATCGGAATGGCGGCGCCGTTATAGATGAATGCGAAGAACAGGTTTTGCCGGATGTTGCGCATGGTGGCGCGCGAAAGCTTCCGCGCGCGAAGGATACCAGTGAGATCGCCCTTGATCAGCGTAATGCCGGCGCTTTCGATGGCGACGTCGGTGCCGGTACCCATGGCGATGCCGACGTCGGCGGCGGCGAGCGCGGGGGCGTCGTTGACGCCGTCGCCGGCCATGGCGACGACGCGGCCTTCGCGGCGCAGCTCCTCGACGACCGCGCGCTTGCGCTCGGGCAAGACTTCAGCCTGGATATCCGCGATAGCCAGCTGACGCGCCACGGCTTCGGCGGTTGCGCGGGTGTCGCCGGTCAGCATGACGATGCGCAGACCGTCGTCGCGCAGCGCGTTCAGGGCTTGCGAGGCGGTGGCCTTGATCGGATCGGCGATGCCGATCAGCGCGGCGACGGCGCCGTTCACCGCCAGATAAATTACGGTCGTGCGGTCGCGGCGCAGACGGTCGGCGTGGTCTTCGAGTGAGAGTGTTTTGACGCCGCGCTCGGCGAGGAAAATTGCACTGCCGAGCGCCACGTTGCGGCCTTTGACTATGCCGGCCACCCCCTTGCCGGCCGGGGCGTCGAAATCATCGAGCTTGGCCAGCGCGATGCCGCGCTCGGCGGCTGCGGCAACGATGGCGGCCGCCAGCGGATGCTCGCTCGCACGCTCGACGCTCGCCGCAAGGCGCAGCATCTCGGTTTCGTCGAAATCGGAGGCCGGAATGACGGCGATGACCTTCGGCCTGCCTTCGGTCAGCGTGCCGGTCTTGTCGATGACGAGCGTGTCGACTTTCTCCATGCGCTCCAGGGCTTCGGCATTCTTGACCAGGACGCCGGCTTGCGCGCCGCGGCCGACCCCGACCATGATTGACACGGGCGTCGCAAGCCCAAGCGCGCACGGGCAGGCGATGATCAGCACGCTGACCGCGGCGAGGAGGCCGAAGGTCAGACGCGGTTCTGGCCCAAACATCGACCAGGCGGCGAAGGCGGCGGCCGCGGCCGCAATCACCAGCGGCACGAACCAGGACGACACTTGGTCGGCAAGCCGCGCGATGGGGGCGCGCGAGCGCTGCGCCGCCGCAACCATCTGCACGATGCGCGCAAGCAAAGTGTCGGCGCCGATTTTTTCCGCGCGCATGACGAAGCTGCCGCTGCGATTGAGCGTGCCGCCGATGACCTTGTCGCCGGCCGCCTTTGCCGCCGGCACCGCTTCGCCCGTGACCATCGATTCGTCGATCGAGGAGCGGCCGTCGACGATGATGCCGTCCACCGGAATCTTCTCGCCGGGACGCACGCGCAGCCGGTCGCCGACCGCGATCGCCTCGAGCGGCACGTCTTCGTCGCTGCCGTCCTCGCGCAGCCGCCGCGCCGTCGCCGGCGCGAGCTGCATCAGCGCGCGGATCGCGGCCGAGGTCGATGCGCGGGCGGAAAGCTCCAGAACCTGCCCGAGCAGCACGAGAACGGTGATGACGGCGGCCGCCTCGAAATAAAGCGCAGGACCGCCATGCGCCCCGCCGAAAGCCGGCGGAAACAAGTGCGGCGCGAGCGCGGCGACCACGCTGGTGAAGTAAGCGACCCCGGTGCCCAGGGCGATGAGCGTGAACATGTTGAGATGACCGGTGCGCAGCGATTGCGCGCCGCGCACGAAGAACGGCCAGCCGCCCCACAGCACCGCCGGCGTCGCGAGCGCGAGCTGCACCAGGCTCGACGCGCGATGCGACAGCGGCGCCCATCCGAAAACATGCCCACCCATCTCCAGCGCCACGATCGGCAGCGCCAGCACGGCCGCGATCCACAGGCGGCGCTTCATGTCGGCGAGTTCGCCGCCGGCCGCGTCATCGGCGGCGCCCGCCTCGGGCTCGAGCGCCATGCCGCAGATCGGGCAGGTGCCGGGACCGATCCGCCGCGCCTGCGGATGCATCGGGCAGGTGTAGATCGTGCCTCCGGACGACGCTTGCGGGGCTGCCGCCCGCTTAGCGGTCCCAGTGCGCAGATATTTCTCGGGATCGGCGATGAACTTATTGCGGCAACCGGTGCCGCAGAACGAATAGGCGCGACCCGCGTAGCTGTGACGATGCCGGCTTTTCGCCGGATCGATCTTCATCCCGCAAACCGGATCGGTAGCGAGAGCGTCGTCTATACGTTCGTGCGCCGAATGATCCACCGCGAAATCCCTTGAACCACATACCCGGTAGGGGTATATAGCGGGCATGCAGGCGAATGCCAAGACATCGGTGCTCAAGCGCCTCAAGCGGATCGAGGGCCAGGTGCGCGGACTTGCGCGCATGGTCGAGGACGACCGCTATTGCATCGACATCGTCACCCAGCTGTCGGCGGCGCGCGCGGCGCTGCGCCGCGCCGAGGAGGAAATCCTAGCCGATCACGTCGCGCACTGCGTCGAGCACGCGATTGCCTCGGGGAATCGCGGCGAGCAGCGGCGCAAGGTCGGCGAATTGATCGACGTGCTGTCGCGTAGCGATCGGTAGCTCAGCCGAACTTCACCCGCGCCAACGCCGCGCCCCGAGCCAGGGCCGCGAGCTTCTTTTCCGCGATCTCGCGCCGCATCGGCGCCATGCCGCAATTGGTGCAGGCGATGATCCTTTCCTTCGGCACGTGATGGGTCACCTGCGCGATCACTGTGGCGATCTCCTCGGGCATCTCGACGGTGTCGGTTGCGACATCGATGACGCCGATCAGCACATCCTTGCCGTCGAGCAGTTCGAGCACGCGCATTGGCACGTGCGAATTGACGCATTCGAGCGAGACCTGGTCGATGCGGCTTTGCGCCAAGGCTGGGAAAAATTTCTCGTACTGCCGCCCCTCGGTGCCGAGCGTCGCCTTCCAGGCGATGTTGGCCGGGATGCCGTAACCGTAGCAGATGTGCACGGCGCTGGTGGTGCTTAGACCGTCGATGGCGCGATGCAGCGCCGCAATGCCCCAATCGGCGGCCTCGTCCATGTAGACGTTGAAGGCCGGCTCGTCGAACTGGATGACGTCGACCCCATCGGCGGCAAGCCCGCGTGCCTCGTCGTTGAGCAGCGCGGCAAACGCCATGGCCATTTTTACGCGGTCGCCGTAATGGGCATCGGCGATGGTATCGACGATGGTCATCGGCCCGGGCAGGGTGAATTTGAGTTGGCGCGTCGTGTGGGCGCGTGCAAGCCGCGCCTCGCGCGCATGCACGCGCGAGTGCAGCCGCAGCGGCCCGATCACCGTCGGGCACATCGCCTTGTAGCGGTTGTTGCGGATGCCCATCTCGACCCGCCGATCGAAGTCGATGCCTTCGAGCGCTTCGCGGAAGCCGTGGACGAAATGCTGGCGCGCCTGCTCGCCGTCGGTCACGATATCGATACCGGCGTCCTCCTGCACTTTGATGGCGAGCAAAGTGGCGTCGTCTTTGGCCTCGATAAGCTCATCGCCTTCGAGCCGCCAGGGCGCCCACAGCCTGTTCGGCGCGGCGAGCCAGGCCGGCTTCGGCAGGCTGCCGGCGATCGAGGTCGGAAATAAAACAGGGTCGCCGACTTTTGCTGACATTGAAGGTCCCGGCGGGGCTTGCGTCTTGACGCAGAAGCTCACCGCCCGATTATCGGAAATCGGCGCGGCAATGCGCAATCATCTGGGAGGATATCATGGCCGACGTGGAAACTGCGCCGGACCTCGAATTCATCTTTGCGGCGCATGTGCTGGTCGATCAGCCGCTCGATTTGGGCGACATCGGCAAAGGCGCCCGGCGCATCGTGCCGATCGTTGGCGGGGAATTTTCCGGACCGCAAATGCGCGGCAAGGTATTGCCCGGCGGCGCCGACTGGCAGATTTTGCGCCACGACGGCGTTTCCGAGCTTGAGGCGCGTTATACGTTGCGCACCGACGACGGCGCGCTCATTCACGTCCGCAATCTCGCGCTGCGCCACGGCCCGCCGCAAGTCATAGCGGCGCTCGCGGCCGGCCAGCCGACCGATCCCCAGAGCTACTACTTCCGCGGAGCGACGTTTTTCGAAACCGGCGCCGCGCGCTACGCCTGGATCGGCAAGCATATCGTCGTCTGCACCGGCGAACGCGAACCGACCGGGGTCAAGCTCAAGTTCTATCAGCTGCGGTGAGCGGCGCTTTTGGCTGCGGGCGTCCGATCCTCGGTCTTGCCGTCGCCGAAAACCATCAAGGTCGAAGTGCCGTGCGCCAGGATGCGGCCATCGGCATCGAGGATGCGCGCCTCCGCCGACATGATCTGACGGCCGCGGGTCACGACACGCCCTTCGGCGCGCACGCGGCCGGTGTCGTGCTTGATAGGCCGCGTGAAATTGACCTTGGTTTCCGCGCTCGCATAGCCGGTTAACGCCGGCAGCAACGTATGCCCGGCGCAGCCTGCGGCGCTGTCGATCAGGGTCAGCGCCCAACCGCCGTGGACGCCGCCGAGCGGGTTCAGCAAATGGGGGCCGGTTTCGCCCTCGAACACGCAAGTGCCGTCGCCGACCTCAGCAAGCCAGAAACTGAGCGTTTGGGCGATGGGCGGGGCGGGCACTTTCCCCTCGATCATGGCCTGGAGCATCTGCCTGCCGTTCATCACGGCAACCTCCGCCGGGTTGGGGAGGCCATAGGTGAATGACGGTTTGGCCGGCATGGGGTGTTTCCTTGTAGATACAAATGATGTAGATACATACAACCATGGCCAAACGCCTGCAAGACCCCGGCAAGACCCTCGTGCGCGATGCCCGCACGGCCATGGCGGCCTGTGCGTGCTGGTCGAGCCGCCTGGCGGCGCGGCGGATCACGAATTTCCTCGAGGAACGCATGGCCGGCAGCGGCCTCGGCATCATCCAGTTTGGCCTGATGGCGCAGATCGCCGCGGCGCCCGACGACACGCTCGGCGCGCTCGCCGAGCGCACCGGGCTCGATCAATCGACGCTGTCGCGGAACTTGCGGGCGCTGGAACTCGCCGGGCTCGTCGAAATCGCAATCGCGGAAGCGGATCAGCGGCGCCGCGCGGTGTGGCTGACGGAAGAGGGGGCGCGGCGCCTGCAAGCCGCTATCCCGGCTTGGCAAGATGCGCATGGCGAGTTGGCACGGCGCATGGATCCGCAGCTGGCGCTCCGCCTCGGGGCGGCGACCGAACAGCTGGCCGGCAAATAGTGCGCCGCCGCGCTTAAACCTTCTTCGGCAACAGCACGAGTTGGGTCTGCGTCACCATCGCGCACAACCTGCCGTCGCTGCGCGTAATCCTGGTCTGCCACACCATCGTGGTGCGGCCGCGATGCAGCGGCGTGCATTCCGCGTGCGCGGTATCGCCGAGCGGGATGCCGGCGAAGAAGTTCGTCTTGCTTTCAATCGTCGTGGTTTGCGCGCCGTCGGGCAGGTTCGCCATCGTCGCAGCGCCGCCAAGATTGTCGGCGAGCGACATAATGGCGCCGCCGTGGAGTAGACCAACGGAGTTATCGAACTCGGCTCGAGCGAAAAGCTCGCCGGTGACTCGCTCCGGCGAAATATGCGTGACCTTTATGCCCAAGAAATCGGAAAAGGGCGGCATCTTGAATGCGGCGACAGGACTCATGACATCTTCCTCGCTCTGGCGCTAATAGACCACGACGCTGCGGATGCTCTTGCCTTCATGCATCAGGTCGAACGCCTTGTTGATGTCGCGGAGCGGCATTGTGTGGGTGATCATCGGATCGATCTCGATTTTCCCCTGCATGTACCAGTCGACGATTTTCGGCACGTCGGACCGGCCGCGGGCGCCGCCGAAAGCAGTCCCGCGCCACACCCGCCCGGTGACGAGCTGGAACGGCCGCGTTGCGATCTCCTGGCCCGAGCCGGCGACGCCGATGATGATGCTCTGGCCCCAGCCTCGATGGCAGCTTTCCAGCGCCACGCGCATGAGGCCGACATTGCCGACGCATTCGAAGGTGTAATCGGCGCCGCCGATCTGATCGGCGCCGCTCTTGGTCATATTGACGAGATGGGCGACGAGATCGCCGCCGACGTCCTTCGGATTGACGAAATGCGTCATGCCGAAGCGTTCGCCCCAGACTTTCTTGTCCGGATTGAGATCGACGCCGATGATCATGTCGGCGCCGACGAGGCGGAGCCCCTGGATGACGTTGAGTCCGATGCCGCCAAGACCGAAGACGATCGCTTTGGCTCCCGGCTCGACCTTGGCGGTGTTGATTACCGCGCCGACGCCCGTGGTCACGCCGCAGCCGATGTAACAGACCTTGTCGAAGGGGGCGTCCTCGCGAATCTTCGCTACCGCGATTTCCGGCAGGACAGTGAAATTGGCGAACGTGGAGCAGCCCATGTAGTGATGGATTTTTTTGCCGTCGATGGAGAAGCGCGACGTGCCGTCGGGCATCACGCCTTGGCCTTGGGTGGCGCGGATCGCGGTGCACAGATTGGTCTTGCGCGACAGGCAGGACGGGCAGGTCCGGCATTCCGGCGTGTAGAGCGGAATGACGTGATCGCCTTTTTTGACCGAGGCCACGCCGGGGCCGACGTCGACCACGATGCCGGCGCCCTCGTGGCCGAGAATCGCAGGAAACAGACCTTCCGGGTCGGCGCCCGACAGCGTGAACTCATCGGTATGGCAGATGCCGGTCGCCTTGATCTCGACCAGCACCTCGCCGGCGCGCGGGCCGCCGAGTTTCACGTTCGTTACTTCGAGCGGTTTGCCGGGAGCGAACGCCACGGCCGCGCGCACATCCATGGGGTTCCTCGTGATTGCAATGCCTTCTCGGGTGCGACTGGCGCTAAGGTCTGCATGCGTCTGCCGCAAAAGCAAGAGTGCGGCCGTCCGCCTATATGACCTCAAAGACTTGAACGCACCGCGGCGCGAAAAGGGAGATTACAGCCATGCGGCAAATCTGGATTACCCGCGCCGGGCCACCCGAGGTTCTCCAAGTCAGGGAGGCGCCCGATCCGGAACCTAAAGCCGGCGAGGTTCGCGTTCGCGTCGAGGCGAGCGGGGTCAACTTCGCCGACATCATGGGCCGCATGGGCATTTATCCCGACCTGCCGCCAATCCCCGTCGTGCCTGGTTACGAGGTCAGCGGCCGCGCCGATGCCGTTGGCGCCGGCGTCGAGGGAGATTGGGTCGGACGCGACGTTATCGCGCTAACACGCTTTGGCGGTTATTCCGACACCGTCTGCGTTCCGGCAAAACAAGTATTCGCGCGGCCGGCGGGCATGTCCGTGCTGGAAGGTGCCGCCATTCCGATCAACTATCTCACGGCGTGGCTACTCGTTGTCATCATGGGCGGCTTGAGGGCGGACGACACCGTTCTCATCCATTCGGTTGGCGGCGGCGTCGGCATTGCCGCGACGCAGATCGCCAAACATATCGGCGCCCGCGTCATTGGCACGGCATCTGCGGCAAAACACGGCGAACTGCGTGCGCTCGGAGTCGATCACCTGATCGATTACCGCACGGAAGATTTTGAGACGCGGACGCGCGAAATCACCAACGGTCGCGGCGTCGAGCTTATCCTCGATGCCGTCGGCGGTGAATCGTTCAAGAAAGGATATCGCCTTCTCGCCCCCACGGGACGGCTCGGCATGTTCGGCGTTTCTTCGCTGGCGGCCGGCAAGGATCGCAATATGCTTGCGATGTTATCGGTGCTCTCACGCATGCCGTGGCTTCAGTTCAATCCGCTATCGCTGATGAGCGCGAATAAGGGAGTGTTCGGCGTCAATCTCGGTCATATGTGGGGTGAGATCGATCGCATGCGGAAATGGGGCGAGGGATTGTTGGATCTGGCGGCGAAGGGGGTCATCAAGCCGAAAGTCGCGCGCAGTTTTCGGTTCGACGAGGCCGCGCACGCGCACCATTTTATTCAGGATCGTCGCAATATCGGCAAAGTGCTGCTGGTGCCGTAAAGCAAAGAGCGCGGCCGGAGCCGCGCTCTAACGCCAAAATGCAGTCTGGCTTGAGGCGGCCTTACGACCGCGGCTGCGGCACGATGCGGATATACGGCTTCGGCGTCTTCCAGCCCTGCGGGTAAAGCTTCTTTGCCTCGTCGTCGGTAACGCCACCGGTGAGGATGACGTCTTCGCCCTGCTTCCAGTTCGCCGGCGTCGCAACGCGATGCTTGGCGGTGAGTTGCAGCGAGTCGACCACGCGCAGCACCTCGTCGAAATTTCGCCCCGTGGTCATCGGATAGACCAGCACGAGCTTGATCTTCTTGTCCGGGCCGATGATGAACACATTGCGCACGGTCTGATTGTCCGCCGGCGTGCGGCCTTCCGAGGTGCCGGTGAGGCTTGCCGGCAGCATGCCGTAGAGCTTGGAAACCTTGAGATCGGTGTCGCCGATCATCGGGTAATTCGGCGCGAAGCCGACGACGTCCTTGATGTCCTGCGACCACTTCTTGTGGTTATCGACCGGATCAACAGAAAGGCCGATGATCTTTACCCCGCGCTTGTCGAACTCGGGCTTCAAGCGCGCCATGGTGCCAAGTTCGGTCGTGCAGACGGGAGTAAAATCTTTGGGGTGAGAGAACAGCACCACCCAGCTGTTGCCGATCCAGTCGTGAAAGCGGATTTTGCCTTCCGTGGTTTCGGCTTCGAAATCCGGGGCGATATCGCCAATCTGGAGCGCCATGGAAAACCTCCGTACTCTGGTCTGAATTCGAGATGTTCGGGAATTGTCAGCGTATTACATAGCCCCAAGATGGCGGCAATACTAGGCTCATACCGGAGATGGTATGTTCGAATCGGCCGGAGACCCGAGAAGAATTGGATCGCCGAAGCATTCGCAAATGGGAAATATTTCTGACCGCGTTCCGCGGTGCACAAAGGCTGATTACCGAGCTTCTCCAAGGCTCTCTTGATCACACGAGCCTAAAGCGCGGCCAAACGCTGCCCCGACTTCGCCGCATCGCCGCCCTTCGGCGGCCAGCGTCGCATTCTAGACCTTCACGAATGGCGCCGACCGCTCAAACCTTGGCTGCGGTGATCGCACGCTCGCCGATCGTGATCGTGCGACCGGCGGGGACGGCTGGGCGTCTTCCAGCCGGTTTCGACGACGTGGACGCGGCGGTGCTCGATTGGATCGCCGCCGAGGCCCGCCGCATCGGTCGCAGCTTCGCGCGGATTTGATTGTCGCCGCTCAATGCGCGCTTGCAAGCGGCGTAGCGGACAGGCCGACAGTCCGGCCGGGAAACCCCGCAGCGTCGAAATAACGCGTATTCCCCACCATCTGCATGTTGATGACGGTGACGAGGCCGTTGGGCGCGGGGTCCGACCTCAACACGTAACCGGTCACCTCGGGCACGGACCCGTTGGGCAGGGCCTCCGCGAGCACGCGGCCAACGAGCTTGCCGTGATCGCTGACGTCAAGCTGCATC
>Ga0116223_10001887_pt1 | contig 20502 bp, 15 predicted proteins | sample Sb_taG_3_FD_90092 | JGI IMG/M metagenome (GOLD analysis project Ga0116223, IMG submission 90092) | Peat soil microbial communities from Weissenstadt, Germany - Sb_50d_a_PC metaG | ecosystem: Environmental > Terrestrial > Soil > Wetlands > Peat | place: Germany: Weissenstadt | collected 2010-09-21 | reverse complement strand
GGGGGCACGTTCGACGAGGCGATCGGACACGGATGAAGGTCGCGGTGGCACGCGCCGCGCTAGCGACGCAGGCTGGCTGAATAGCACGTTCCTTCGAACGCGCCTCAACCGCCGTTCTGCTTGTGATCCGCGTCCGCGGCCGCAGGCTTTACGTCCGGGATCGCCTTTACGTCCGCCGCCGCGGGCTTATCGTCCGCATCGCTGAGACCATGCGCGATCTTGTCGAGGATTTTCGGCAGATCCTCCGGCTCGGGGCCGAGATCGCGCGCATGATTCCACTGGAAATGCGCTTCGAGCTTGCGGCCGACTCGCCAATAGGCGTCGCCGAGATGATCGTTGATCACCGGATCCGCCGGTTTCAGATCGATGGCCCGCTCGAGTTCCCTGACCGCCTCGTCATAATGACCGAGTCGGTAATCGGCCCAACCGAGACTATCGACGATATAGCCGTCGGTCGGCCTGAGCTCGACGGCGCGCTGCAGCATCGGCAGGGCCTCGTCGAGATTGAGGCCCTTGTCGACCCAGCTATAGCCCAGATAGTTCAGCACCAGGGGCTGATCAGGGAAGAGATCAAGCGCATGTTTGAAGTCGGCCTCGGCCGACGGCCAATTCTTCTCCCTTTCATAGGAAATGCCGCGGAAATAATAGAGCGGCCAATTGGCCTTCTCCGGCTTGGTCGATTGTTCGATCGCCCGCGTATAGGTCTCGGCCGATTTCGCATAGTGCTGATGCGCACGTTGCAGATTGCCGAGCGCCGAAAGCGCTTCTTCGTCTTTCGGATGTTCATCGACCAGGTTTTGAAGGTGTTTCATCGCCTCGTCCGTGCGGCCGAGGTTCTCGAGCACCTGCCCGATTTCGATATCAGCCGTCAATCGGAGCGGATCGGATTCCGGGACTGATTGATAGATATCGATCGCCTGCTCGTATTGCTTGATGCGCTCGCAAATATCCCCGAGCGTGAGAATCGCGAGGCTGTTCTGCGGATCGAGATAGAGGGAGAGCCGCAGATAGATGAGGCCTGCAAGATCGTCGCCCTGGCGACCCCCGGCGGCGCCGAGACCATAAAGGACTTCGGCCGAGCCCTGCTCGACGGTCCTGACGATCGGCGCGAGCGTCTTGGCCGCCTTGAGATCGGCGAGTGCCGCCCGGACGATCGGATGGTCGGGCAGGATCTGGTCGAAGGCTTCATAGGCGCGGATCGCCTCGTCGCGATCACCCTGCCGGCTCATGAAACGGGCATAGGCATCGACGAGGCGCAAAGTATTCTTGTCGGCTGCGTAAGCCGCCTTGAACCATGTGGTGGCGGCAGGCGTGTCGCCGCCAATCTGGGCGATGAGCGCCTTGTGGTAGTCGCGGAAGACCTCGAAATTTTCGTCGTGCAGCTTGTCGATGCTCTCCATCGCTTTTTTGATTTCGCCGACACCTGCATAGCTCCATCCCGTCAGAAGCGTAGCCGTGAGATCGGGCTGCTGCCCGGCGCCCCTGGCGAAATGGGCGCGCGCGGCGGCAAATTGCCCGGCCTTCAGCGCTTTCACCCCGAGCGCGAGATGAGCCAAACCATTGTTCGGATCGCGGGCGATGAGCCGTTCGGCCAGACGGAAGGCGTCCTGCATATTGCCGTTCGACATGGTGGCGACGAAGGCGCGTTCGATCAGGTCCTTGTTGCGCGGATCGAATCGCAGAGCCTCGCGGAAGAACGTCGCCGCAGCGATCGTATCGCGCTCGGAGCCGGCAACGACAGCGGCGAGATAGTTGCCGTAAGGGCTATCGCCGACCTCGAACGGCGTCGCTACCACAAGATTTTCTTGGGTTTTCGCCGTCGCCGGCGTCAGCGCACCCGACAGGGCGAACACAACCGGGGCGATAGAGACGATCGCGTGCCATGTGAAACGATGCAAGGGCAAGCCTCCAGGATGAATCGGGGTCTTTTCGGCAGGCGCGACCGCCGGGTCGCGGTCCGCGCAAATGCTCCCATCAAAGATGCGACTTCGGCCTGCCCGGCGCGCAGCCGTCGCGGAAGACGGATTGCGCCTTGAGCTATACGCCGAAACATCGACTTTGTGAAATGCCCCCCGGGCCGACCGATCGGCCATAAGCGCCATGCCAATCAATTTTGCCCGCGAAGATGGCCGTTTTGCGTTGCAGCGGCAAATCAAGAGTGCGTTCCAAAGAAGTTCGAACCGCGTTGTTCGCGGCACAGCTTCAAAAGCATGTTTTTTAACGTCCTGAGATGTCGGTGGTTTTTGCCAACCGGAGCGGAATCGCCACCGTCGAAAGGCCCCACTTTGCGAGCGCAAAATTCGCGCGAGCGAATTACGTCTGGCCGGGCCGCAATTTGTAGAAGATGTGATGCCCGATCACGTCCATCTTCTTGAGCCGGTGGGCCCAGTAAGGACGGACGTAATCGGCGTGGTAATGCGTCGCGTCGCCGACATCGGCCAAATAGGTCTGGCCGCTCGTAACCGCCGCCGCGATCCGCTCGGCTTGATGCCAGGCATCGGGTTCGGTGATCCGCAGCGAGCGACCCTCGCATGCGAAAGAGAATTGGCAGCCCTGGTAATGTTGCCGGTTCTGGTAGACGACGCCGCAAATCGTCGAAGGATAAAGGCCGCTCGAAATCCGATTGAGCACGACTTGCGCGACGGCCGCCTGGCCCTCCTGGCTCTCGCCGCGGGCCTCGAAGTAGATTGCCTCGGCGAGGCACCGCTGCTCGCGCGCAGGTTGGTCCTGGTCGATCAGCGCCGCATAATTCGGCCGGTCGGCCGGGATGACCGACATGTTCGGCACGCTTGGCAACGCGACGACCTCGACCGGCGTCGCGTCGGCGGGCGCCGGCGTCGTCGAAGCCAGCGCCGCGGCGCGCGGCACCGCGGGGGTCGCACCCTGCATGATGCGTTCATTGATGGCGGCCGGCCGCATGGTGACGAGCGAACCCTGCTGCGAGGGCGAGGCATCGGCGTTGCTGGGCGCTGTGGTCGGAGTTTCGCCATCGGGCCAAGGCTCGAAGCTCTCGACCCCGTCCGCTCCGGCTGATTCCCCCTTATCCTGGGTCGAAAAATCAGCGCTCGCCGGCGTCGAAAAATCTCCGTTCGGCCAGCTTTCGTTATCCGCGAAGAGCAGGTCGTGCGCGCGGAACGCCGTGAGACCGCCGGGCCATCTGAGCTTCGTGTCGAAGGTCGGACGCAGGCCCACGAGCGGATCGCCCTTATGGGTTCGGTCGATGTCGGGATAACCCTGACCGCTGCGTTTCATCACGGCGCGCGGCTCCACCTCGTCGGGCATCCGGTCGAATTCGCTCGAGTCGCCGATGAGCAGGCGGGCCTCTTGGGGCTGCGCATCTTCGCTTCGGTCAACCCCGAAGCCGAGGCCAGTCACATCGGTGGGGATAAGGTCGCCGGGTTGGGTGACGGCGCGGAAGCTCGCCGGCGCGAGCGAGGCTCCGATCGTGGCATCCTGGCCTGCATCGGCCGCCATCGATATGACGAGGCCCACGCCGAGGCACCAGGGCGCGACCACGCCCATTGCCCAAGAGATCCTGAACAGACCCATACGCGCGCCGCGTCCCCCGCGGGCGGCGGCGTGTCCTATTTGTCACGCACATCATCTTATCGCCACCCATTCTTGGTTATCGCCGCTTAAGCTTGAAGAGGCGTTTAGAAGGGCGCGGGCCGCGGCGTCTCAGAATGGGGCAGCGGCATTCAGAACTCTTCCTCACCCTGCGTCTTGCCGAGCGCCGCTTGCGCAGCGGCAAGCCGGGCAATTGGCACGCGAAAGGGCGAACAGGAGACATAGGTGAGCCCGAGCTTTTCGAAGAAGCCGATCGATGTCGGATCGCCGCCGTGCTCGCCGCAAATCCCGAGCTTGATGTCGGGCCGCGCCTTGCGGCCGCGGGCGATCGCGATTTCGATAAGTTCGCCAACCCCCTCCTGATCGATGCTGACGAAAGGATCTTCGGGCAGCACGCGCTTCTGCTCGTAGATTCCGAGGTACGTGCCGGCGTCGTCGCGCGAAATGCCCAGAGCGGTCTGGGTCAGATCATTGGTGCCAAAGGAGAAAAACTCGGCCGTCTCGGCGATCTTTTCGGCCGCGAGGCAGGCGCGGGGCAACTCAATCATGGTCCCCACGCTGTAGCGGATCTCTTCCCCCGTCTCGGCCGCAACCGCGGCCGCCATCGCATCGACCTCCGCCTTGACGAGATCGAACTCCGCCTTGCTGAAGACGAGCGGCACCATGATTTCCGGCTCCGGCAAGGTACCGGTTTCCCGCTTGGCTTCGACCGCGCCCTCGAAGATGGCGCGGGCCTGCATCTGCGCGATCTCCGGAAAAGCGACCGCGAGCCGGCAGCCGCGGAAGCCGAGCATGGGATTGGATTCGTGCAGCTCGGCCGCGCGCCGCTCGAGCTTCTCCTCCGCTATGCCCATGGCGGCGGCAACTTCGGCGATCTCCGCCGGCGTCTTCGGCAGGAATTCGTGCAGCGGCGGATCGAGCAGCCGGATGGTCACCGGAAACCCGGCCATGATCGCGAAGAGCGCCGCGAAGTCGCCGCGCTGGATCGGCAAGAGCTTGGCGAGCGCGGCGCGGCGTCCCACCGCGTCGCCGGCGAGGATCATCTCGCGCATGGCGACAATGCGGTCGACTTCGAAGAACATATGCTCCGTCCGGCATAGCCCGATGCCTTCGGCCCCGAACCGGCGTGCCACTTGCGCATCGGCTAGCGTTTCGGCATTGGCGCGGACCTGCATGCGGCGCCGCTCGTCGGCCCATTGCATCACAATCGCGAAGTCGCCCGACAGCTCCGCCCGTTCCATATCGACTTTCCCGGCGATCACCTGCCCCGTCGTCCCGTCGATCGTGATCATATCGCCCTTTCTGAAAGTCGTACCGGCCACGCTCATCGTTGCCTTCGCATAATCGATGCGAATCGAACCGGCGCCCGAGACGCAGGGCTTGCCCATCCCGCGCGCGACGACCGCGGCATGCGAGGTCATGCCGCCGCGGGTCGTCAAAACGCCTTCCGCCGCATGCATGCCGTTGATGTCCTCAGGGCTCGTTTCGACCCGAACGAGAATGATCTTATGGCCGGCATTTCTGAGCTGCTCGGCTTCATCGGCGCTAAACACGATCTCGCCGCAGGCGGCGCCCGGCGAAGCCGGCAGCCCGGTTGCGACGACGTGGCGCGCCGCGGCGGGATCGATCGTCGGATGCAGCAATTGGTCGAGCGAGGCCGGTTCGATGCGCAGGACCGCTTCCGCTTGGCTGATCAACCCTTCCTGCGCCATTTCGACGGCCATGCGCAGCGCCGCCTTGGCGGTGCGCTTGCCGGCGCGGGTCTGCAACATCCACAACTTGCCGCGCTCCACCGTGAACTCGACATCCTGCATGTCGCGATAGTGTTTCTCGAGCCGATCGGCGATGCACACGAACTCGGCGAAGACGTTGGGCAGCGCCGTTTCCATCGAAGGCCGGTCCGAGCCGGCGGCAAGCCGTGCCGCCTCGGTGAGGCTTTGCGGCGTCCTCAACCCGGCAACCACATCTTCGCCCTGCGCATTGATCAGAAACTCGCCGTAGAGTTCCTTGGCGCCGGTCGACGGGTTGCGGGTGAAGGCAACCCCGGTCGCCGAGGTCTCGCCCATGTTGCCGAAGACCATCGCCTGCACGGTGACCGCCGTTCCCCAGGTTTCGGGGATATTATGCAAGTGCCTGTAAATGCTCGCCCGCGGGTTCATCCAGGAGCCGAAGACGGCGCCGATGGCCCCCCAAAGCTGTTCCTGCGGGGACTGCGGGAAAGACGCGCCGCGCAGCGCCGCGATCTTCGCTTTGAAATCGACGATCACCTTTTGCCAGTCTTCGGCGCTGAGCTCCGTATCGAGGGAAAGATTTCTCCCCTCCTTGAACGACTCGAGCATCTCTTCGAAATGATGGTGCTGAACCCCGAGCACGACATTCGAATACATCTGGATGAAGCGGCGATAGGTATCATAGGCGAAAGGCCGATCCTCGGCGGCTTTGGCGAGCCCTTCGACGGTCACGTCGTTGAGGCCGAGATTGAGCACCGTATCCATCATGCCGGGCATCGAAGCCCGCGAACCGGAACGCACCGAAAGGAGCAAGGGCCTTTGCGCATCGCCAAAACGGCGTCCGGTGAGCACGCCGACATGGTCGATGGCCGCTTCGACCTCGGTGGCGAGTTTTTCCGGGTGGCGCTTCCCATTGGTGTAAAAACAGGCGCAGACTTCTGTCGTGATCGTGAAGCCGGGCGGCACCGGCAGGCCGAGATTGGCCATTTCCGCCAAATTCGCGCCCTTGCCGCCGAGCAGAGCGCGCAATTCGCGGCTGCCCTCAGCCTTGCCCTCGCCGAACGTGTAGACCCATTTTGGCATGCTTTCTTCCTCGCCCGGCGCCTCTTGCAAGCAGGATGCATAGAAAGTGAAGCTCAAGCGGTCCTTCGGCCGTAGGCGCTCAGACGTCAAGCCGCGTTCGGCGTGGAAATCGGCGTCAAATCTTGTGGAGCGCCGGCGCCGCTCCCGCATGCGCCTTCATCCGCAAGCCGAGGGTGATCCAGCCCGCCCCCCAAACAATGAGATCGATGCCAAGGAGGAGGCCGAGGACAATGAAGCTGTTTGCCGGCCAGCCGAGGATGATGATGAACCCGACGACGGCCGTGACGATCCCGGCGAAAATGACCGAGCCGCGGACGCTCTTGCCGAGGTGGGTACCGATGTAGATGCGGATGACACCGGTTGCGAGCATGGCGGCGCCGAGCAGCAGCGTGAAGACCGCTGCCGCCATCAGCGGCTGGGCGAGCGCGAAGGCACCGACGACGATATAGGCGATGCCGCCGATGACCCAGAGGAAGAAGCGTCCCCAGGACTGCGAGCTCAAGCCCATGGCGATTTCGGCGCCGCCCGCGATGATCATGAAAACGGCAATCGTGTAGACCGAGGCGATCGTCGCGGAGACGACGAGCAGCAGCGCCACGAAGCCAAGGAAAGACATCAGCACACCGATGGCAACGAACCATCCCCAGCGATGCCGCAACCGCTCGACGCAGGTGCCGAGTCTGTCGGGCAGGGTGTCAATCGGAGCTGATTCGGTCGGCATGCTCATGCTGCGCTCCATGACGGCGGCTTCGTCCCGATGGGATTGTGCCGGCTTTCGTCCCGATATGGGGCAAGCGGGGGAACTTCGGTAAGCCTATACGGGTTCGACGCTGGAGGTCGAGCCGGTAATCCCAACGCCGCGCACCCCTCACGCCTGCCCGCCGAGTCGGCGACGATTCAGTAACCGGAAAGACACAGCCTGCCAAGAAGCCGCCGGAAACTGGAGGTCTGGCACGGTCTGCGCTAGTCCATCGCGTTGCCGGCTTCCCCATTCCCGGATATTGAAGGTTAACGGTAAGGCAAGCTCCCGGGGAACAGTTGCGCACAACCTTCGATATAATTCGGAGTTTGACCGGGTAAGATCAAGCTGTACCGCAAGATTTGACGAGGTGCCTGTGACGACAATCTCGAAGACCCCTCTCCTCGACGCGATCGCTTCGCCGGCGGATCTGCGGCAGCTCCCGGAGTCCGACCTTGCCCAGGTCGCAGCGGAATTGCGGCACGAGACGATTGATGCAGTCTCCGTGACCGGCGGCCATCTTGGCGCCGGGCTCGGCGTCGTCGAGTTGACGGTCGCCCTGCATTATGTCTTCGACACGCCGCGTGACCGGGTGATCTGGGACGTGGGACATCAGTCCTATCCGCACAAGATCCTGACCGGCCGGCGCGACCGCATTCGCACCTTGCGCAAGGGCGGCGGCCTTTCCGGCTTCACCAAGCGCTCGGAAAGCGAATACGATCCATTCGGCGCGGCGCATTCCTCGACCTCGATATCGGCCGGGCTCGGCATGGCGGTTGCCAGCAGGCTCGCCGAAAAGCCGACCAATGTGGTCGCGGTGATCGGCGACGGCGCCATGTCGGCCGGCATGGCCTATGAGGCGATGAACAATGCCGGCGCGATGCATTCGCGGCTGATCATCATCTTGAACGACAACGAGATGTCGATCGCTCCGCCGGCCGGGGCGTTGTCCGCCTATCTCGCCCGCCTCGTCTCGGGCGGCGCCTATCGCACCGTCCGCGAGACCGCCAAGCAGCTCGGCAAGCATTTGCCGAAGTTCATCTATGAGCGGGCCCGCAAGACGGAGGAATTCGCCCGCAACTTCTGGGCCGGCGGCACGCTGTTCGAGGAACTCGGCATCTATTACGTCGGGCCGATCGACGGCCACAACCTCGACCATCTCCTGCCGGTGCTGAAGAACGTCCGCGACGCCCAGGGCGGCCCGATCCTCGTCCATGTCGTCACCCAGAAGGGCAAGGGCTATGGCCCGGCGGAGGCGGCGACGGACAAGCACCATGCCGTCAACATGTTCGACGTGGTGACCGGGGCCCAGGTCAAGCCCAAGGCCAATGCGCCGTCCTATACGCGTGTGTTCGCCGATGCGCTGATCAAGGAAGCGGAGCGTGACGACAAGATCGTCGCGATCACCGCCGCCATGCCGTCGGGCACGGGACTCGACATCTTCGAAAAAGCCTTTCCGGACCGCACCTTCGATGTCGGCATCGCCGAGCAACATGCCGTGACCTTCGCCGGGGGGCTCGCGACGGAGGGGTTCAAACCCTTCTGCGCGATCTATTCGACCTTCCTGCAACGCGCCTATGATCAGGTCGTTCATGACATAGCGATCCAGCATCTGCCGGTGCGTTTTGCGCTCGACCGCGCCGGTCTCGTCGGCGCTGATGGTGCCACGCACGCTGGTTCCTTCGATGTGCCCTATCTCGGCATCCTGCCCGGATTCGTGGTGATGGCCGCGGCCAACGAGGCCGAACTGGTGCATATGGTGGCGACCGCCGCCGCCTATGATGAAGGGCCGATCGCCTTCCGTTATCCGCGCGGCGAAGGCGTCGGCATTGAAATGCCCGAGCGGGGCGAAATCCTGCCGATTGGCCGCGGCCGCATTCTGCGCGAGGGCAGCAAGGTGGCGATCCTGTCGCTCGGCACGCGGCTCGCAGAGGCGATCAAGGCGGCCGAAGACCTTGCCGCGCATGGCATCTCGACGACGGTGGCGGACGCCCGTTTCGCCAAGCCGCTCGATCTCGATCTCATCCTGCGCCTGGCTTTGAACCATGAGGTCCTGATCACCGTGGAGGAGGGCTCGATCGGCGGCTTCGGCTCCTTCGTCACGCAGGCGATCATCGAGGAAGGCCTGCTCGACGGCCGCCGCGCGCATGGCCTTAAGCTGCGCTCGATGGTGCTGCCCGACGTTTTCCTCGACCATGACAAGCCGGAGAAGATGTATGCCCAGGCGCGGCTGGACGCGAAAGGCATCGTCGCCAAAGTGCTCGAGACGCTCGGCCGCGGCGAAGAGGCGGCGAAGGCGCTGATCGCGTGAACTGGAGCTCCGTCGTGAATCCACGCCGGAGACACCTGAAGAAGTGCCATGTCTGTCGATGCCGTTCGGACCGCCAAGATCTTCTTCGTCGGGTTCGTCGGCCTGTTGGGGCTGCTCACCGCGATCGACAATATCATCGACTACCCGACCAACTTTGAGGTCGTGCGGCATGTCATGTCGATGGACGCAACGCCTCCCGGCAACAGGCTTATGGGGCGCGCGATAACCAGCGAGACGCTTCACAGCCTCGTGTATTGGATCATCATCGCTACAGAATTGTTGTATGGAAGCCTTTGCATTTTCGGCGCCTTGCGCCTCTTCGGCGCACAACGTTCGCTCGCCCGCTCGTTCAATTCCGCCAAAGGTGCCGCTGTCCTGGGTTTGGCCATCGGCTTCACGCTCTATTTCTTCGGCTTCCTCGTGATCGGCGGAGAATGGTTCCAAATGTGGCGAGCAGGCCAATGGAACATGCAGGAGCCAGCCTTTCGCTTCATTGGCTGCATCGGACTGGTTCTTGTTTTTCTCTGTCTGCCAGACACGGATTGATACATCTCATTGCCTCCTCCGTGGTCACAAGAATAAATTTGGAAAGATTTCATGTCCCGCCAACGCGCCGACCTTGCTCTTGTCGAACGCGGCCTGTTCGAGAGCCGCGCCAAGGCGCAGCAGGCGATCGCGGCCGGCCATGTCAGCGTCGACGGCAAGGTCCTGCGCAAACCGTCCGAGCCGATCGGCGCCGAGGCGCGGATCGAAGCCGCCCCGCCCTACCCCTGGGTCTCGCGCGGCGGCGTTAAGCTTGAGGCCGCGCTGAATTCCTTCGGCTTCGATCCGGCGGGCGCAATCTGCTTTGATGTCGGCGCCTCGACCGGCGGTTTCACCGATGTTCTTCTCGCGCGCGGCGCGGCGAAAGTTCATGCCATCGATGTCGGACACGGGCAATTGCATCCGCGGCTGCGCGCGGATCCGCGCGTCATCCTGGGCGAACGGAAAGACGCACGTGACCTGACGCCCGCAGACTTCGCCGCGCCGCCGGCCTTCATCACCTGCGATGTGAGCTTCATATCGTTAAGGCTTGTTTTACCTTCCATTCTTGCAGTTGCTGCACAGCAGGCGCAGCTCATCTCTCTGATCAAACCGCAATTCGAGGTGGGGCCGACCCATGTGGTCAAAGGCATCGTCAAGGACGCCGCGGCGCGACAAGAGGCCTGCGCACGAATCGAAGCGCTGCTGCGGGATGCTGGCTGGGACATCGCCGGCCTGATTGAGTCGCCGATCCAGGGCTCCGATGGCAATCGCGAATATCTGATCGGCGCGACGAAGATCCGTTGATGACGGGACTTCGCACAGAACTGCATATTGACCGCCTCGGGCTGCGCGGCGAAGGCATCGCCCATGGCGTGGAGGGCCCGATCTATGTGCCCTATGCGCTGCCCGGCGACACGATCATCGCGGAGGTCGAGGGCGAGCGCGGCAGGCTCATCGAAATTCGCACGCCGAGCCCCGACCGAATCTCCGCCTTCTGTCCGCACTATGGGATCTGCGGCGGCTGCGCCGTGCAGGCGCTTGCCCCCGGCGCCTATGCCGCGTGGAAGCGCGGGCTTGTTGTTGAGGCGCTGCGCTATGCCAAGATCGAGGCCGAGATCGCAGACCTCGTCGATGCGCATGGCTTGGGGCGCCGGCGCGCGACGTTCCATGCGCGTTACAATCCACGAGGCAAGGCGCGTGTCGGCTTCATGCGGGGGCGCGCCCACAACGTGATCGATCTCGACTTTTGCCCGATCCTGGCCCCTCAGATGCGCGGTGCACTTGCTGCGGCCCATGCCATCGCCGCGGCCCTTCACGCCGCGCAAAAGCCGCTCGATATCTCCGTCACGGGGTCTCATTCCGGGCTCGACATCGACATCAAAGGGCACGGGCCCCTGAGGCCGGCGCAGATCCAATCTCTGGTTGGCGTCGCCGAGGCGCAGGATCTGGCCCGGATTGCGAATGATCGCCTCTGCGTCGTCGAGCGGCGGCCGCCAGTCCTCAAGATGGGCAAGGCCGAGGTTGCGCCGCCACCTGGCGTCTTTTTGCAGGCGACCGAAGCTGCGGAAGAAGCGCTGGCGGCCAAAGTCTGCGAAAGCCTCGCCGGCGCCCGCCGCATCGCCGATCTCTTCGCCGGGATCGGCACGTTCAGCTTGCGTCTTGCCGAGCGGGCGCAGGTTCATGCCGTGGACAGCGACGAGCCGGCGCTCGCGGCGCTTGCCAAGGCGGCGCGGGCCGCGCCCGGATTGCGGCCGGTGACCATCGAGCCGCGCGACCTCTTCCTCCGGCGGCCGCTCGGCAAGGAGGAATTTCAGCGCTTCGACGCCGTCCTGTTCGATCCGCCGCGGGCCGGAGCCGAGGCGCAGGCGCGCGCCCTGGCCCAATCTGCGGTTCCGCTCGTCGTCGCCGTCTCCTGCAGCGCCCAGAGCTTTGCGCGCGACGCGGCGCTGCTCTCGGCCGGCTATCGGATCGAAAGCATCACGCCCTTCGATCAGTTCCGCCATTCGCCGCACATCGAGTGCGTCGGGGTTTTTCGGCGCAGCATGGACAAGCCGCGCAGGCCCCGGCGACTTCTGGGCTGAACACCCGCGAATTATGTTGCGCCTGAGCCTATCGGCTGAGGTTGCGCATAAATTGATCGATTTAAACGGCTCTTTGGCCTAAGGTTTTCGAATCGGAAATTGCTCTCAACGCCGTTTACTTCTGCGAGCAAAGAGATCGGTAACAAGATCGATTTATCTTGAATTCGCTCGATCTGCGAGCCGCGCTCAAGTTAGCTGCGACCTTAACGCTGCATCTTTTCAGAGCCGATCCAGGATAGAAGGCGCCATGGTTCCCCCCAAAAACGAAGTGGTCCACAGATTGCTTTTCGTTGATGTCCCCGCGCGGCTCGCGGCCATCGTTGGGGAAAGAAATGTCGTGGTCGATCCGTCCGAGATGGGCGCCTATCTTGTCGAGCCGCGCGATCTCTTCAAAGGCCGGGCGCTGTGCGTGGTACGGCCCGGCTCGACGGCCGAAGTGGCCGCCGTCGTCGCACTCTGCGCCGAAGCCGGCACGAAGATCGTGCCGCAGGGCGGCAACACCGGCCTCGTCGGCGGCCAGACCCCGTCGGAGCGGGGCGACGAGATCGTTCTTTCGCTGCGCCGCATGAACAAGCTGCGCGAGGTCGACCCCCAGTCGAACACGCTGACCGTCGAGGCTGGCATGACCTTGGCACAGGTGCGCGCCGAAGCCGACAAAGTTGGGCGCTGCTTTCCGCTCTCTCTTCCCGCCGCGACCGCCTGTACGATCGGCGGCAATCTTGCCACCAATGCCGGCGGAACGGCGGCGATCGCCTATGGCACGGCGCGCGATCTCGTCCTCGGTGTCGAAGTCGTACTCGCCGACGGCCGCATTCTCTCCGATCTCTCCAAGCTCAAGAAGAACAACACCGGCTACGACTTGAAAAATCTGTTCATCGGCTCGGAAGGCACGCTCGGGATCATCACCGCCGCGGTCTTGAAGCTCTGTCCGAGACCGCGCGCCGTCGAGACGGCCTTCGTCGGGCTCGATGATCCGCGCCAAGCCTTGCGGCTGCTCGATCTCGCCCGCGAGATGGTCGATTACGAGCTGAAAACCTTCGAGCTCATTCCGCGCATTGCGATCGATTTCGTGCTCGCGCATGGCAACGCGGTCAGCGATCCCCTCCCCGCGCCCTACCCTTGCTATGTCCTCCTTGAGCTTGCCGGGCAGAGCGATGGCCTTGCCAAGCGCCTTCTTGGGCTTCTCCGGTCGGCGGAGGATCGCGGCATCGTCAGGAACGCGGCGGTCGCCGCCTCGCCGGATGAGCGCAACGGCTTCTGGCGCATCCGCGCGCAGATCTCGGACGTGCAGGCTCACGAAGGCGGCTCGATCAAGCACGACGTTTCGGTGCCCGTGGCCGATGTGCCGGTCTTTCTCGAGGAGGTCGAGCGGGCGGTGACGCGGCACGTGCCTGGCGCGCGGCTCGTCGCCTTCGGCCATCTCGGCGACGGCAATATCCATTGCAACGTGTCGCAGCCGATCGGCGCCGACAAGGCGGCCTTCCTCGCCCGCTGGGACGAGATCAACGAGATTGTGCATGCGATCGTTGCCGCTCATGCCGGCTCGATTTCGGCCGAACATGGGATCGGGCGGCTGAAACGCGCGCTTCTGCCGCGCGTCAAGGACCCGGTCGCCCTTGAAGTCATGCGGGCTCTCAAGCGGACCCTCGATCCGCAGGGAATTCTCAATCCCGGCAAAGTGCTTTAAGCCTTCGGCGACGGCCGCTTCACTCCGCTCGCTCATGGTGGTTCTATGACAAAGCTGCTTGAAAAGGCGATCGCCAAGGTCCGTGAGCTTCCTGCCGAAGATCAGGACACGGTCGCCGTCATGGTGCTTTCGGCTCACGGAGGAGATGCCAACTATACTTCTCGACGAGGATACGCGCGCCGCGATCCGGCAAGGACTCGAACAGGCCCGGCGCGGCAAATTCGTGCCGGCCGAGGAAATCGAAGCTCTCTGGAAGCACCACGGTCTATGAAGCTTTGCTATACGCCGCGCGCGCTTAGCGATCTGCAATCGATTTTTCAATTCATTGATGAACGAAGTCCGCGCGGAGCGCGGAATGTGAAGCGCGCGATTCAAAAGACGATTGAGCTGATCGGTGAATGAGTGCAGGCGCCAGTCGGGAGAGCAGTCGACGCGTGTGCTTCCTGCCGGCCGCACCCCGTACTTGATCTATTGGAGCATTGAGGAGGTTTGGCTCTTGCACATCCGGGACGCGCGGCGAAGACCGTGGACGGGAGATCGGTAGCGGCAATCGCGTCTACTCTCGCCCCGCCGCCGCGCGCCGCAGCCGGTCGTTGATCGCTTCGCCGAGCCCTGTGGCGGGAATTGGTGCGACGGCGATCGTTTCGTACCCCTCGCGATCGAGGCTGCGCAGGTGGCGGAAGAGATTGGCCGCGGCTTCGGTGAGATCACGACGCGGCGACAGATCGAGAACATGCGCGGCTTTCGAGAATCTGCCGCCGAAATCCAGCCCCGCTTCGCCCGGCTGCAAACTCATCGCTTCGAGCCGCAGACGCGCGCGCGGCGCGTAATGTGAGAGCAGCATGCCGGGCGCGGGCGGCGCGCCCGCGTTCGCGTAGGCAGGCAGCGGCCGGCCCAGCACTTCTTCGATCGCGGCGCGCGGAATGCCGCCCGGCCGCAACAGCTGCGGCTGTTCGCCAATGCAAGATATGATCGTCGATTCCAGGCCGACCGGTGCGCTTCCGGCGTCGAGGATCAGGTCGATTGCGCCATCGAGATCCTCGCGCACATCCGCGGCTGTCACCGGACTGACTCGGCCGGAGAGATTGGCCGAGGGGGCGGCGAGCGGCAGGCGCGTTGCGGCAAGCAGGCTTTGCGCAATCGAATGCGCCGGCACGCGCAACGCGACGCTGGCGAGCCCGGCACGGGCGAGCGCGCACACCGTCGCGCCGGGAGCAAGCGGCAGAACGAGAGTGAGGGGTCCGGGCCAAAAGGCGTCAGCAAGCGCCGCCGCCTCGCGCGTGAAAATGCCTTGCTGCTCGGCCGCGGCGCGGTTCTCGACATGGGCGATCAAGGGATTGAAGGCGGGCCGACGCTTTGCCGCATAGATCTTGGCGACCGCCGCATCGGATGTCGCGTCGGCGCCGAGCCCGTAGACTGTCTCGGTCGGAAAGGCGACGAGACCGCCCGATCGCAACACCCGCGCCGCCGCGGCAAGGCCGGCCGCGTCGGGGCTGAGATAAAGGGTCGAAGATCCGACGCCGGGAGAAGTTGGTGTCCTCTCTGTGTTCATCTCATCGATACGGGGGGCACAACAACCTGGATCGCAGAGGTGCAGTTTTGTGACGTCTCGTCAAGCGAAGCCGAAAGCGCGTGCAACGCGCGGAAATTGCTGCCTTCAGGCACGGTGAAAAAGCAAGCCCGTCAGCCGACCCTGCGGCGCGTACGATAAAGCAGCCGGTCGGCGCATTCCTGTTCGGTTTCGCGCGGCGCGCGCGTGCCATGGTTGACGAGGTCGGTGGCCTTGAGAAGCACTTCGCGCAAGGCCTCGCCGGCGCGCGCGCAGATTTCCGCCATGGGCACGGAGGAACAGCCGCCGTGCATCTTGTACTGGCGACGGATCGCCACGACTGCGCCGACGGCGCGGCCATCGAGATCGGCCACCACCGCCTCGAAATCGCGCCGGAAGCCGATGTCGAGCGCGCGATAGGCCTCGAGCGCCGAAGTGCGGCCGGGCAGAATTGATTTGGCGAAATAGGCCTGATAGGTGACCGGCCGCCATTGCAGGATGTCGTCGATCAATTCCGGCATCGCCGGCAATTGTTCGATCAACATCACGATTTCGTTGAAAAGATTGAGATAATCATTGGCGAGACCGGAGGCCGGATTGACGATGGCTTCGGCTCGCCGACAGTTGCCGTCCGGCGAAGGACCGCTTTCCGCAAAGTTTCTGACAGCATTTTCGCCCATTGCGCCGGTCCGTCTTTCTCGGATCGCTCAAATTACCGGGGAGAAGGATAACAATCAGTTTCCAAGCCGTTGTTCGGGCTGCGGTTCGCAAAGAAAGATTGGGTCACCAAGGCAAGCCGAACTGGTGCTGCAAGAGAGGATCGAACTCTCGACCTCTCCCTTACCAAGGGAGTGCTCTCCTGGAAAGCTCAGGAAAATCAAAGCCTGACCGAAACGAACTAGAACAGATTCCCCTAGTTTGTTCTCCCATTTCATGGGCGTTTCATGGGCCTAACTCGGCGAGAGAACGCTTCCACGGCCTGTCGCAGATGATCCTGAGCGTGATGGCCGTAGGTCCGCCGGATGACATCTTCGGTCGTGCCAAGCACACCGGCCACGTCGTAGACCGAGACACCGAGTTGAAGAAGCATCGTTGCGCAGGTGTGCCTGAGCACATGCGGGGTAACCTCAGCTCCTAGTCCTGCTAGCTCCCGTGCTGATTGCCATGCCCGTCGCTCCTTTGCGATTGGACGGCCAGCAAACTCGATGACGTATCTTGGGGATAGAACGCGCCAACGCCTTAGATGAGGCAAGAGGCGCGGGGGAATTGGAACAGGCGGTTGTCTTTTGACCGAGTCAACTGATCCCGATCCGCGTCTATAGAGGACATCCGCTTCTAGGTCTATCCAGCCGCCGGAGGCGTTCGGAGCCCACTGAAGGCGCAGAATGGCGTTGTGTCTCGTGCCGGTATAAAGGGCGACAAGGATGAACCGCGCCAAATGCCGATTGATTCGGGCTTTATGGCGCACGCCTCGTCGATCCCAGCCAAGTGCACCGGCGAGCAAAGCCGCCGCTTCGGGCCGCGTTAAGTGCCGTTCACGAGGTTGAGCCTGCGGCGGTAGCGATACCGGGATAGGTCGGTCAATTTTGCCCTCCCTCCAGCACCATCTAAAGGCGGCCCCAAGCACCACCAGTTCGCGCCGAGCAGTCGCAGCGCTGACGCGTTTGCTGCCGGCATGGACCGCCCGGGCGTCCGGCTGCGCTGTGCGCCATTGAACGTATTCAGCGCAGGCAGCGCTGGTGATGGCCCTGACGGTTCGACCTTCAAAGAAATCGAGCAGCTTGCTGATGGCCCCACCTATTAGGTCGGGACGGCGCGTTGTAGGTCCGTGCCGCTCGCCGTACTCGGAGAGGACATCTGCAACAAGTATCTGATTGGGTTGGCCTCGGCCGAAGTCCGGACGGCGATGTCGTGCGATATAATCGGCTAGTGCTTCCTCAGCCGCGCGGAGATCATCTTCGCTCGCGCCTGTGCTGATTTCACTGCCGTGATCGAGGATGACCCAAACGGCTGAGCGACCGCGTCGTCGCCGGAGCCACAATCTAGCACCTTTTCGTGAACGCGGCATAATTCCCTCATCCGTTCGATGTTGGCCAATGTCGTATAATCTTTGCCTGCTACGCGCTCGATCACAAGCCGGCCACGCGCGCCTTCCCGCCGCAACCCGGATGCCGTCATTGAGCCATCCGGAAATGCGAGCGCAGCCGCCACGCTCAGCCGCAGCGGGGTGTCCGGCTTTACTTCGTCGGATAATGGCACTCGGAGCTTCGTCGCGGGGGTCACCCTTGCCCCCCGGTTAAAGGGCGACAGGCTTCCCGACCCTGGATTCGACAAATCGATGAACAAGCTTCGGGCAAGAATCGGTTCTGCCTGAGGCGCGAGAAATCGAACTTGGCGCGATCCGGCCGGGAAGTGGCGAGCCGGGTCTTGCTGACTACAAGTACAAACGACATCACGTCACGCGTCACTCGCTCTTCGTTTCACTCGTCGGCACTTCCATCGCCCACCTCAGCGGCAGATTCGAATTCCGAGCCTCCTTCTTCGGCTGGCATTAAGAGGTGACGAAGCTTTGTGAAATCGAACTGGCCCCTCGCAACCTCTTCGAGTTCGGTCCTTATTCTGCCGGACGCAAGGCGGTTCCAGCCCGCCACGGCGGTCACTCTGATCATGGCGTACGTGGAACCGGCGAAGAACATGGCCCAGCCCGCGGTCAGCAACCATTCTTCGACCTCGTGCAGGTAGCCAAGCGGGATCCGCTTACGCCCGAACAGACGGCTTAGCGTAGATTCTGACACCCGGAATCGGGTGATGCCCTTGCTGGTCTCCTTTTCCTTCGAGTCGACGAGCGCCAACACGAGGAGCGCGCCCTCGAGCGCGTCCGGTTTATGTGGCAGGCTAGACATCTCGACCTCCTTTTCCGGCAAGATATATCACGAACTTGGTATTGACAAGGTCTATTAGCCGATCTATATCGCCGATATGATATGGAAGCCTTGGAGGGCGCGATGACGAATAGCAACTCGGATGCGGCCGTGGGTGAACACGCTCGGCGCGGCAAGGTAGCAGGCGGTGAGGCGCTCGAGGCCTTGCGCGACGCTGGCGGAGAGATCGTCGAGATAAAGAAGATCCTACCGCGCGGTAGGTTCGGCGCCGAGCGCGTGGCGATCTGGACCGATGGCGCCTGCTCGGGCAATCCCGGGCCCGGCGGCTGGGGGGCGGTGCTGACCTTCGGCGCGCAGCGCAAAGAATTGTCCGGCGGCGAGCCGGCGACCACCAACAACCGCATGGAGCTGATGGCGGCGATCAGGGCGCTCGAATCACTGCCGCGTCCCTGCGAGGCCGACGTCTATACCGATTCCGCCTATCTGCGCGGCGGCATCACGAAATGGCTCCAACGCTGGAAGAAGAACCGGTGGAAGAGGGCCGACGGGGAGCCCGTCAAGAACCTCGAGCTGTGGCAGAGGCTCGAGGCGGCTGCGGCGGCTCAGAAGGTTCATTGGCATTCGATCGAGGGCCACGCCGGCGATGCGAATAACGGACGTGCCGACGAATTAGCTCGACAGGGGATGCGGCCGTATTTGGAGACATCGTAATTTTAGCAGGCGAGGCAACGAGGCAAGAAGCCTCATTCTCTAGGCCTGCCGGGTGTCGCGATCCAATGCGTCCCCACTTCCCGAATTCGCAATCGAGGCAACAAGCCTCATTCTTTGGAGAGGAATCATGACAGATAAGAACACCGCATCAGAGAGAATTGAGGTCGTAAGAAAGCTGCTCAAGGAAGATCTCAATGAGGCGCTCAAGGCCTCGAAGGACGAGCTGAAAGGCCTCGGCGGTCGGTATACGAAGTACCTCTACCCCTATTTGGAGATCGCGGCGATTGCGGCAAAGCAGTTCGTCGCCAACCCGGCAGAGTTTGACCTCTTCCGGAAGATCCCGGGCGCGGCCGGTGGCAGAAAATATAAGCACAAGGTCGACCCGAAGTCATATGGCAGCGTGCTTCAATTGGTGCTCGAATTCATGTTTGAGACTGATGCGCTCACTGAGCGTCGGATTGTCCATCGCTATGCACGCGCACTTCTGGCCCTTGATGCCGTAGGAACCCCGCCGAATGCTATCGCCAAGGCAATTCGCAACGAAGGCGGGATCCTGAAACTCGCCGAAAAGCAAGCGCAACAGAACTCAGCGGCCAAGAAGAGCGTGCAGGCAAAAAAAGCACCATCCCTCGTACTGTCGTTCGCCGGCAAAAGATTTCCGATCACCTCAAAAGAACTTAAAGACGGTCTTGAGAAGACCGGAGAGGGCGAGATCAGGGTGCGCTACGGCCGGAAGGATCAAGGCGGATTCCAGGTGATTGGCGAACCAAGTATCATATCGCCGAAAGTTCGCCTAAAAACCGACTCGCAGCATGGACCGAGTCGGTCCCATCCCTTCGCACCGCGTTCGAACCAGGGTCCATTTAAACAAAATCGGCTGTTTGGCGCCTGACTTTGCATGCGCGGAGGCACTTAAAGCAGGATCCAGCACCAATCCTCCCGAAGGCTGCATGCAAGGCGATCGCCTCTGTCGGGCAACTGTCCAGGGAAGCGAAACATAGCACTACGCCGATGTCACTCTGAGGCCCGGCCCCAATTCTCTCAACCGGCGTTGAGCGCGCCGAATTGCCGCCCAAGACAGTCCAGCTTCGTGTGCCGCCTTCTTGATATCCTTGGCGAGCCTGGGGCCATCCTTCAGAAAATCCCGCAGGAAATCGATCGCCTCTTGGAGCATAGTCGCGTCGCCGCGAGAATCCGTGGCTTCCGCCACTGCGAGCATATCCCTCGCGGTCCCCTCGATGCGTTCGCCCCATACCGCGACGGACGCGTTGATATCGGCTCTGCTCTTCATTGGCACCACTTCCAGGGTGTATAAAAAGCCGCCGGCGTCAGGACCAATGTTCGACTTCGCGCGAGCGAGCATGCGCCGTCCTGCCGTTCCATCAGCAGCCTCGGTCTCTTTGGCGGCCACCATTACGACGCGTGCCAGCGCGCCGAAGGCTAGAGAGCCCGTAATTCGCTCGATCGGTTCCCGGCCGGCTGTTCCTTTCGTGAAATGCGTGATCCCCACGAGCGCCGCGCCAACGCTGCCGGCGAGGTCAACAAGCGGTTGCAGCGACCGGCGCGTCTCGCTGTTCTTGTGGGAGTCACCCGCCACCGCTGACACGATAGGGTCCACCACAAGCAAGACAGCGCCG
>Ga0116223_10001879_pt1 | contig 20546 bp, 16 predicted proteins | sample Sb_taG_3_FD_90092 | JGI IMG/M metagenome (GOLD analysis project Ga0116223, IMG submission 90092) | Peat soil microbial communities from Weissenstadt, Germany - Sb_50d_a_PC metaG | ecosystem: Environmental > Terrestrial > Soil > Wetlands > Peat | place: Germany: Weissenstadt | collected 2010-09-21 | reverse complement strand
GAGCTGATCGACCGAATTCATCAATACTTCGAGGAGATCAATGCGGCCCCGGTCGTGTTTCGTTGGAAGTACAAGATGGACGAGATCATTATTGTATAGATATTAAGAGAATGATCATCTAGTCGGGCCCATATATCTGGCTCGGGAGCCGATCGGCCGTATAGTGGCCGCATCGTTGCGGCGTGGCGTGCTGTTGGGCCAGTATGAACTCGGCGCCTATGCGATTATGGCCAACCATGTCCACGTGCTGTTACTGCCGAAAGTCCCACCATCGCGCCTGCTGCAGTCCCTGAAGGGGGCGACGGCACGGCAGGCCAATCTACTCCTCGGCCGTGCGCGATGAAAGCGAATGGGACCGAATTGCTGCCTATATCGAGGACAACGGTGAAAGCAGGGCTGGTCGGGTGTGCCGAAGATTGCCGATGGTCGAGCGCAGGTAAGATGGACATGAGCGCCGAGACGAGTCTCGGCGCTGCAGCCACGAGTGGCTGCGCCCCAACCGGCAGCCCAGGATCTCCCGGAGTTTAGCCCCGCTCCAGCCTCCCCAGTAGTCTCCGGTCGACCTTCGCCTTCACCGTCCGCCGGTCCAACCCCAGCCGCCGCGCCGTCTCTTCGTAGCTCCCCGTGCGGCTGTACACCATCGTGACGTACCGCGAAAGCAGCTCGTCCGCCGTCAGCCGCCCGGCCCGCGCCTCCACCGCAAACTCCTCCACCGGATCCGCGGGCGCCCCTCGCGACGGCCGGTAATTCCGCCGGATCAGCACGTTCTTCACGCACTGTTCCAACTCGCGATAGTTCCCCGGCCACCCGTACTCCGGCCCCAGGTTTCCCTCGATCCACTCGATCACCTCGCGCGCCAGTTCTTCCGCCTCCTGCCCCGCCACCCTCCGCGCCATGTAGAACACCAATTCCCGCAGCACCCCCGGGGAATCGGCCAGTTGCTCCGCCAGCGAAGGTGTGGTCACCTGGTCCGAACAAAGCCGGTAGTACAGGTCCTCGCGAAACCGTCCCTGCCTCATCGCCGCGCCGAGGTCGCGGTTGGTGGCCGTAATCAGCTTGCCGTGGAACCGCTTCCCCGCGGTATCGCCCACCGGATGAAACGTGCGCGTCTCGATCACCCGCAGCAGCTTCACCTGTATCGCCGGATCCAGATCCCCCAATTCGTCCAGGAAGACCGAGCCCAGCTCCGGGCACGTCTCCAGCCACCCCTTGCGGTCCCCCACCGCCCCCGTGAACGCTCCGCGCCGATGTCCGAACAGCTCGGATTCCACCAGCGTGGGCGAGAGCGCCGAAATGTTGATCGGGAAGAACGCCTCCGCGCCGTCGTTGGCGAACGCCAGCCGCTCGGCGTCGAACGGCGCATAGCGCGATTCCGCGATGGCCCGCGCCGCCAGTTCCTTGCCCGTCCCCGATGGCCCCGTAATCAGCGTCGCGAACTCGCCCATGCGCGCGTACAGCGTGCGCCTGTAGCGCCGCATGTCGTGCGTGAAGATGGATTGCCACACCGCCGCGCGCAGCCGCGCCGCCGCCATGGAACTGCCGATGATGTCGCGAAACGTGTGCTCGAACGCCCGCTGGATCTGCCGGTAACAGGCGAACGTGTGGAGCGGGTCGTGGCCCGTCGGAAACTGCACTCCGTCGATCTGGAAAAAGTGCCGCCAGTCGGCCAGAAAGTTCGCATAGAACCGCCACCGCACCGCTCCGTTCTTCTCCGCTTCGGGTCCGAATCCGGCATCGTAGAAGCTGCGGTAGTAGCGCGTGTAGAGCAGGTGCAGCACCGCGTCTTCGTAAAGCACCAGGTCCTGCGCGCGCGCCGGCGCGCCTCCCCGCAGCCGCTCGCGCAGTTGTTCCATCACCGGCTCGAGCCGTCCCAGGATGCGCCACACATTCTCCCGCGGCCCTGGCTGCTCCACGCGGTAGCTCCACACCGGCTCCCCCTCGACGAACTCGCCGCCCAGCACAGCGCGCTCCAAATCCACCCGCTCGGTCAGAAAAGGATTGCAATACCCCAGTTGCGACGCCGCCCGCAGCAGGCTTCGCTGTGTACCAGAAAGGAACGCCATACGTACATTGATTGTACAAACCGGGCGCTATCTCTTGGCGAATTTCGCGTCCATCAGCATCCAGGTGTTCGGGTCCAGCTCTACCGACGCCGGCTCTTGCTCCGACGCCAGTTCGAACCGCTGCTGGTTCTGGGTCATCTCGATCTTCTCGATCCTGGGGCGAACCGCGCCTTTCGCCGAGACCCCAACCTCGATCGGCAACCGGTAAGGGCCGCCGCCCTGCTGCTGGGTCAGATCGATCTCGATCCTCCTGGACGCGGGATTATATTTCCACCCGCCCACCACCACCGGCGATCCCGCCCGGAAGACCCATTGCTGGAAGAACCAGCCGAGATCGCTGCCCGAAACCTCCTCCATCACCTTGCGGAAGTCGGCCGTGGAGGCATTGCTGTCGCGGTAGCGGCGGTAGTATTCGCGGATGCCGGCCCAGAATTTTCCAGTGCCGATCTGCCCGCGGAGCACGTGCAGCGTCCAGCCTCCCTTCTGATACACGATGCCGTTGGGGATTCCCTTCCACTCCTTGTCCTGCACCACGGCCACGCCGGGCAGGCGCTTCTCGGTGGTGAAGATGCCGGTGCGGCTGCGCTTCAGCCCTGCCACGAAAGCCTCGCGCCCTTGGTAATACTCAGTGGCCAGCAGCGCGAAATAGGTGGCGAAGCCTTCACTGAGCCAAACGTCGTCCCAGTCCTTCTCCGTGACCGAATCGCCGAACCACTGATGGGCGGTCTCGTGCGCCACCAGGCCGAATGCCGGCTTGCCGTTGACCGAATTCTGGCCGTAGAAGATGGCGCTGGCGTGCTCCATGCCCCCGCCATTGGCGGCGCCGTTCTGGACGGCGGCGAGCTTCTCGTACGGGTACGGTCCCACGTGGTCGCTGTAGAACTCGATCACCTGGCGCATGGGTGTCTCGAAGGTGAGGATTCCGGCATCGCGATCCTGGTGAAAAACCCAATCCTGGAGGGGTATGCCCGCCGCCGTGCCGAAGTTGCGCTCGGAGAATTGCGCCACCCCGATACTGTTCAGCCACGTGGCGATGGGGACGGACTGCTTCCAATGGGTGGTCCGCCGTCCGTCTCCCCAAGAGATCTCTTCCACCAGGAAACCGTTCGACACCACCTGGTATTTGGCGGGCGCCGTGATCACGAACTCGCTGGACGCCTTGTCGTACGGATGGTCGACGACCGGCAGCCATTGGCGCGCGAGGTCGGGCCAGTTCTGGCTGAAAAAACATCGCTCGCCATATTTGTTTTTGCCGATTTTCAGGCCCTTGCCGGGAATTCCGTGGTACTTCACCGTGACCTGGCGGAGGTCGCCGGCCTTGGGCGCCGAGGCAAGCGCGATCGCCAGGCGGTCCGATTGATGCTGGAACTGGACGGCGGCGCCGTCCACCGTGACCTCCGAGACGGCCATGCCCTTTCCGTTGGCGGCCGACGTGAGGTCGAGCGCGAGCTTGGCGACACCGCCCTTGACGAACCGGATGGTGGCCGTGGTCTCGCCCGCGATCTCATCGTTGTCGTCGTTCAGCGTCACGCGAAAAACATAGTGCTGGACGTCGATATCCGGTTGGCGCGGATAGTTGTCCGCGATGGCCGGCGGGGTGCAGAAGCAGCCCACCAGCGCACTGATAATCCCCCCTGCAACTCTGGCCCTCATTCAGACCACTATACTCGAAAGCGCGGCGGATCGAACCCCCGCTCTCAGGGCTTCGTGCTGCTTTGTGCCTGGTTAAGTCGCGGCTCGGCAACCCTACGACGTTTGCCTTACCGCCTCCGACGTCCAGGAAACGATGCCGTTCGGTGTGTGCGCTTCCCAATGCGCCGTCAGCCGATTGTCCGTCGCGGTGACGGCCGCGCGGGCCGAGGGTGCTCCCGCCTTCGTCACCTGGGATTCAAAGCTGGCGGGGCCGGTCTGGCGGACGCTGATCGCATCGCCGAACGGGCTGCCGGTTAACGGATAGAACTGCCCATCGAACTGGAGAACGGCGTGGGCGTGCACTTTCTTGCCGTCCGGAAATTCCGAATCGGCCGTGTAGTGAATGCCATCTTCGTGCTGTTCGAAGCTCAGTGAGACCTTGCTCGGCGCCGGTATGCCGGCCGGCGGATTCGGAATTGTCGAAGTCCACTTTCCAAACAGGCCCAATGGAGCGGTTTCTGGCGACATGGATAACTCCTTGTTACGGAAATCTCTCGTGAAACCAGGGCCAAGTATAACCTGAAAAAGGCCCCGCGCTAAACTTTGAACTCCTGGTCCAGGACGAACACCCTGACCGTCTCCCGCTTCACGCCATCAAAGGCCATAGCTTCCGCCGTCGCTGGGGAATCCAAGAGCTTCGTGAACGTGGCCAAGTCATCGGGCTCAAAGCAAACGGCGACTTGATTGCCTGCGATTTTTCCGAAATGGATGGGTTTGGTGACGGTTTCACTCCTGAAGAGATCGCCGTGGGTCCGGAAGCCCGCTTCCCATTTCGCCGGGTCTTCAACCTGCGCTACGACTACGACCTTGGGCATGTTTTGTCTCCTTAAGTGGCTGGTTCCAGCTCCTTAAGATACCATGTCTGAACTTCGAGTTTGGCCGAAAGTAAGGGAACAGAACCTCGCTTCCGCCGCAGGTTCCGGGCCGATCGGCTACTGCGGGAAGTTCATCCGCCGCATCAGATCCTGGAATCGCGGCTCCAAACGCAGGCTATCGAACCTTGGATCTACCTTCAGGAAATCCAACCAGCACGAACGATCCTGATATGCCTGCTCCAGTTGGGTCAAGGCCTGGTCCTTGTCCCCCATCCCGGCGTAGGCCAGAGCGATCCCAAACTTGGACACATACTGGCGTTTGGCGCTTGCGAGCAGATCTGCCAGCGCCTTGTGTGCCTCCGCCGCGCGGCCCGCCAGAGCGTATTCGCGCGCCAATTCTGCCAGCCCCAGCCAAACATCGCCGGTCTTCTCGCAGGCCTTTTGTTGTATGGCGATCGCTTCGGCAAAGCGGCCCTGCTGGGCGTAGATTTGTCCCAATATCCCGGGGCCAGCCCCAGATTCGGGCGCCAGATCGATAGCCTTACGGGTTTCCGTGACGGCATCGTCATAATGACCTGCGAAGTACAAGTCCCACCCCAACAGCACGGCGTTCTCGAAGGAAACCGGATCGAGGGCTACGGACCGCCGGTTATGATCCAGCCCTTCCTCGAACCGGCCTATCAACACCAGGAACCACCCCAAGTACTCCTGCGCGCGAGCGTTATTTGGATTCAGTTCGACCGCCCGCCGTAATTCGCGTTCCGCCGCGGGCCAGTCGTAGTCATACTGGAAGAGCACGGAGCCAAGCTCGGCGTGCCCCTCGGCCAGTGTGTCATCCAGTTCCACCGCCTTGAGCGCCGCCTCTTTCGCCTTCGGCATGACTTCCCGCGGGGCCACGGCCACGTCATCCATCAAGGCTAAGATGCCGCAGATTCCGCTGTAAGCCAGCGCATAGTTCGGGTCGAGCGCGACCGCCTGGTGGAAGTAATCGAGCCCCTTCGCGATCCCTTCCGGCGTACTCTTGTCGGCGTAGAAGCGACCCTTGAGATAAAGCTGATACGCCTCCGAATTCTCGGTTTGGCGCTTGGCCAGCCGCGTCTTCTGCCCGCTGCTCAGCTTGAGCCGCAGCTTGTCAGAAATCTGCGCGGCGATCTCGCTTTCGACCGCCTGCGCGTCGGCCAGTTTTCGATTGTATCGTTCGCCCCACAGGTGGCTGTTGTCTTCCACATCCACCAGCTCCGCGCTGATGGAAAGATTGTCGCCGCGCTCGGTGACCCGGCCCTGCAACACGGCGCGCACACCCAGCTCGCGCCCTACCGCGCGCGCATCGGCCTCTTTGCCTTTATAGCGGAACACGGCGTTGCGAGACATGACTTTCAGGTTGGGCAGCTCGGCGAGGCTGTTCATGAGGCTCTCCGCGATTCCGTCGCTCAAGTACTCCGTATCTGAACTGCCGCCCGCGTTGACGAACGGCAAAACCGCGAGGGAGTCGATGCTCTGGCCCGCGTGATTCCGCCAGAAGAACCATCCCGCGCCGGCCAGGATCGCCAGGAACGCGATGGCCGCGACAGCCGTGCGAAGCCGCAAGCGCGCTGGCGGCGCGGCGGGTCTTAGCTCTGCCACGCCGCTGCCGATGCTCCGCAGCGCAAACGCCAGGTCGCGAGCCGAGTGAAACCGCTCGCCCGGATTCTTCGCCAGGCAGCGCCCGATCACGCGCTCCATCTCCAGCGGGACCTGCTTGCCGGATTCCGCGATCGCCGGCGGTTCCGCCTGGAGAATCGCGGCCATCGTGTCGCCCGCCGATTTTCCGGAAAACGCCCGCCGCCCGGCGACCATCTCATAAAGCACGCAGCCAAGGGAGAAGATGTCGCTCGTCTCCTCCGCCTTTTCCCCGCGCACCTGTTCGGGAGACATGTAGCCGACGGTTCCCATCACCATTCCGGCCAGCGTTTGCGTTTCGTCGTCGGCCCGAGCATGGTTCTCCGAATCTGCCGGCCTGCGGGTGGCGAGGCCGAAGTCGAGAATCTTCACGCGGCCATCCGACGTCAGGAAAATGTTGGCGGGTTTGAGATCGCGGTGGACGATCCCTCGGGCATGCGCGGCGGCCAATCCTTCCGCGATCGCCGATCCCATCTCGGCTGCTTTGCCCCACGGGAGGGACGAGCGGCTTAAGTATTCCCGCAGCGTCTCGCCCTCCAGCAGTTCCGTGACCGCGTACGTGATTCCTTCGTGCGTGCCGACGTCGTACAGTACGAGAAGATTGGGATGCGACAACGCGGCCACCGCCTTGGCCTCCCGCTCGAATCGCGACAGCGCTTGCGGGTCGGCGGACAGATGACCGGGCAGAACCTTGATCGCCACCTCGCGGCTCAGGCGCGAATCGCGCGCGCGATACACCTCGCCCATCCCGCCCGCGCCGATGGGCGCGAGGATTTCGTAAGGGCCGAGGCGAGCTCCAGCGGACAGGGCCATGGGCGTTTGACCAATTCTACCCCCGCAGGCAGGCTCAGGTCCTGGTTAACGGGGCACTCGGAAAGAGCTCGGGTGCCGATCCTCCGGAGGGTGCTCCAGTTCGCAATGGACGAGTGCCCCCGTCAGCCGGCCGGAGTGGTTCGGTCAGGGTGAAACGGGAGTTTGCCTCCGCAGCAGTTCCACGCCTTCGCGGATTTCCCGCAGGCGCTGCGCCTGGTCCTCGACTTCACGCTCCACGTTCAAGGGGCCGCGAAAACCGATCTCCGCCAGCGTGCGGACAAATCGCTCCATGCCCACCGCTCCCTTGCCCAGGGGCTGCTCCGAGCCCAGCCCGCGGGGCGAATCCGCGGGCGGCCAATCGCCATCCTTGGCATGCACCGAGACGACGTACGGGGCGAGAATCCGCAGCGCTTCGATCGGGTCGCCGGTGCCGTACAGAATCATGTTCGCCGGGTCGAAGTTGATGCGGAGATTGGGGCGATCCACGTCGCGGATGAAGGCCAGCAGGACGCCGGCCGGCTCCTGGCCGGTTTCGAGCGCGAAGGTCTGGCCGTGGCGCGCGGCATGATCGCAAACCCGGCGCACCACTTCACGCACGGCCAGGTATTCGGGGTCCGTAGAGCTGTGCGGCACGAAGCCGACGTGACAGGCGATGCTGCCCACGCCCAGGGCCGCGGCAAAATCGCTCACCTCGAAAGTGCGTTGTTCGCGCCCGGCGCGGGTGGCCTGAGGGATGAAGCCCACGGTGCGCTGGACGGTGGCGGCGTCCGCGTAGCTCTCGCCGTCGTATGCGGCGAACACCGTCACCAGCGTGAAGCCTGCCCGGTCGAGAGCCGTTTTCCATTCCTCGGCCGCGGCGGGCGTCAAGCGCATGTCTCCGGGAATGGCCAACTGCCCGCAGCGAACGCCCAGCGATTGGATCTCGGCGAGGGTGTCGCGTCCCGCCCAGAAAATCACACCCGGTTCGAGCGGCTCTAAATGCTGCATAGGATCTTCCTCCCGTTACGTGTGCGCGCCTCCACCAGGAGGAGCATCAGTTTCACCGCATCGGCCGATTCGCGCGGCGGGCAAATCTCGGGCGGCCGCCCGGTGCGGCAACTCTCGATGAAACACTCGATCTCGGCGGCATAGCCGTCGCGCGTTTCTCCATCCAGTATTTCCGCGGGACGGCCCGGAGCGTAGAGCGTGGGAGCGCGGCAGCTCGAACTGTAATCGATGGTGGCGCCGTCAAGCGTCACGGTGTACTCCATGGAGAACGGGTATGCGCCCGGATGGTGCCAGCCGCCGGTGATGGATACGATGCCGCCATGCGGGTAGAAAAGATGGGCATCGATGCAGTCGATTCCCGCGTCCGGGTCGCAGTAGCCGGTGGCCGCGACGGCTTCGGGCTTTCCGAAAAGGTGCAGGCACATGTCGGCATCGTGGATGAGCAGATCGAAGACTCCGCCGCCCGACTTGCGCGGATCGAGCATCCATGCGCTCCAGCCGGGAGCGGCGCAGCGCCGGCGGAACATGGCGAAGCGCAGGCGTCCCAGCCCCTCGCGTTGTATGGCCTGGCGCAAGGCGATGTAGGGCGGCGAAAACCGCAGCACGTGGGCAGTCATGAGGACCCGCTTGTAGCGGATGGCCGCGCCCAGCATGTGGTCGACCGCAAAACCGTCGAGGCCCATGGGCTTCTCCACCAGGACGTGCTTGCCGGCGCGGAGCCCTTCGATGGCTACAGGCTCGTGCAGATCGGTGGGCAGGCAGATGTCGAGCGCGTCGATCCGGGGATCGGCGAGTACCGGATCGAGCTGGCGGTATCGGGTGACGTCCGAAAAGTCAAGCTTCTCGCCGGGGCCGCCGAGGTTGCCGGAGACAGCGGTCAGGTCGCCGTCCCGGCTGTCGCAAACGGCCGCCAGTTCCGCACCGCGGATTTCGCGCAGGACTTTGGCGTGGGTGCTGCCCATGAAACCCAGGCCGAGGATGGCGACTCGTACCGGCCGTTGTGAATCCATGGCTTCTATTCTAAACGCAAGGGGTTGGGGGTTAGGGGTTGGGGGTTACGGGAAGGTGGCTCGCTGCGCTCGCATCTTCTTAATTTAGCCTACCGGATCACGTCGAGATCGTCGCCGTAAATCACCCGGCCGTTGAAGTGTTCGCGGACCTCCTCCAGCACCTCGCTGGGAGTTTCTCCCATGGGCAGTTGGTGGTACAACACCAGCGTCCGGGGCCGAACTTCCGCGGCCACGCGGCCCACATCCGGTCCCGGCGTGTGGAAGGCTGCATGATACCGTTGCCACTCGGGGGTGCGGCGCGCCAGGCCCTTCTGCGAATACACTTCGTGGATCAGAATGTCGCAGCCCTTCGCGGCCTGGATGAGGGCCTCGCTGTACGTGGTGTCGCCGGAGACCACGATCACCTTGTCCTGGGCCTCGAAGCGGAAGCCGTAGGCGTATTTCCAGGAGCCGTGCCGCACGCCAAAGGCGACCACCCGGATGGCCTCGTCGCGATAGATTTCGCCGGGCTTCACGTCGTGCGCTTTCACGATGTAGGCCTGTGGGACGGAGGGCTCCAGGCCGTGTAGCCGGATGGCCATATCCTCCTTCCAGGCCTTCATGACGTGCGAGGTCATGGCGCGCAGGCCGGGCGGGCCAAAGACTTCCAGGGGCTCTTTGCGGCCTGTGACGGCCGGCGTGAAGATGAGGTCCGGATAACCGGTGGTGTGATCGGAGTGCAGGTGGGTGACGAAGGCGCGGGTGAGTTGTTCCATTTTGAGACCGGCCTCGGCGGCGCGGCGGACTACGCCCGGGCCGCAGTCCACGATGTAGGCGCGCTCGCCCGAGACGATGGCTACCGCCGGGCCCATTCGCTGAGGCTCGGGATTGGGGTTGCCGGTGCCCAGCAGGATCACATGTGTGTCCTGCGCAAACGCCGCGGCGCAGATGAGCAAGAGTGCCGAACGCATCGGGTCAACCATAGCATGTGGGCAGGGGTTACTCGTGGGGCCACGCCAAATGGCACAATAGACGCATGCGAAATTCGATGCGCCTGTGGGCCCTGGCCGGTTCGATCCTGCTCTCGAGCGGCGCGCCGGCGGCCGACAACCAACTGACCGCCCAGGAGAAAGCGGCGGGGTGGAAGCTGCTGTTCGATGGCAAGACGTACGCCGGGTGGGAGGATCCTACGAAAAAATCGCCGCCCGGCGATTCCTTCAGCATCGAGGACGGCTGCCTGAAATCGACGTCGCACCCCAAGATCGAGGAGGATCTCTTCACCGAGGAGACCTTCGACGATTTCGAGCTGCAGTTCGACTGGAGGATCTCGCCGCGCGGGAACAGCGGTCTCAAGTACCGCATTCAGGACCGCGTATTCCTGCTCGACGCGAAACTGCCAAAGTTCGAAGACCAGGTGAACGCGGCGCTGAAGAACCGGCCCGCGGACCGGCCCGCGAAGGGCCAGGAGTATGTGATCGGCTTCGAATACCAGCTCACCGACAACACCGCGAATCCGGATGCGCAGCGCAACGGCGCGCTTCACCGGACGGCCGCGCTCTACGATATGTTCGCGGCATCGAAGGACGTGACGCGTCCGGTGGGCGAGTTCAACCATTCGCGCCTGGTGGTGAAGGGCGACCACATCGAGCACTGGCTGAACGGCGAGAAGGTGGTGGACGCCAGCTTGAAAGCGCCCGAAGTGGCGGAGTCGGTGGTCAAGCGGTGGGGAAAGGATTCGCCGGTGTATCGCCTGCTGGCCGAGCAGCCACGGAAGAGTTGCCAGGTGTCGCTGCAAAATCACAGCGACGTGGCGTGGTTCAAGAACATACGGATCAAGAGGCTGTAGGGCGCGCGGCCTTGGCAGGCGAGAGCGCCTGCCCCACTCTAAACCTCGGGCAGGAGCGGCTCGTACAGTTCGCGGAGATGAAGCGTGTACCCAATAGTGGCCAGATCGATGGATGAGTCGAGGCCGCCAGCCTCGATGACCGACCATGTCCCGTCCGCCTGCCTGCGGTATAGCTCGACGTCGTAGCTATCCTGCGCGATCAACAGGTATTCCACGAGCGAAGGCATGGCTCGATACAGTTTGGCCTTCTTGCCGCGGTCGTAGGCTTCGGTGCTGGGGGAAAGGATCTCCACCACGAGCGCCGGATTCACGAGTGTGTCGACCAGCGAATCCGTGTACCGGGGCTCCTCGCAGACTACCGACAGGTCCGGATAGGTATACAGTCCCGCGGGAGTTACCAGAATGCGCAGGCTGGAGGCGTTGACGCGACATTTCTTTCGCCGCAGATGCTGGCTGATCAGGAACTGGAGTTGCACGGCAATCGCATCGTGGCGCCTGCTCACTCCGGCCATCGCGAACATCTCGCCGTTCGAGTACTCACTCTTATACTCGGCCTTACGCTCGATTTCAAGATACGCCTCTGGTGTGAGAAAGGACTTGGTCAGGGTTGACATGGCCACCGTCTCCTCTCAGGATACTCCGATCCGCCCCCGGCACAACGGATTTGGATATACTCTACCCGAAATGAGAACTCTCGCTCTGACCATGCTCCTGGCAAGCGCGCTGGCCAACGCGCAGAACTACGCCCTCGGCCCGGACTCGCAACCGCAAACCGGCGTTCCCAAGGGGACGGTGACGAAATATCAGCTCGCACCCGGCCAGTTCTATCCGGGCACGCCGCACAACTACTCGGTCTACCTTCCCGCCCACTATGACGCCGCGAAGCCCGCGCCCTTCATGATCTTTCTCGACGGCAGCGGAGCGCTGGGCAACAACATGCGCGTCCCTGTGGTCTTCGACAACCTCATCGCCAGGCATGACCTGCCGCCGCTGATCGGCATCTTCGTCGATCCGGGCGTGCTGCCCGCGCTTTCCGACCAGGCGCAGAACCGGTTTGAGCGCATCTTCGAATACGACTCCTTGAGCGGCCGCTATGCGCGTTTTCTGCTCGAAGAACTGATCCCCGAAGTCGGGAAGAAGTACAGCCTCTCGCGCAATCCCGACGATCGCGCGCTCTCCGGCGTCTCGACCGGGGCCGTCGGAGCGTTCATGGCCGCGTGGAACCGTCCCGACCAGTTTCATCGGGTGCTCAGCCTGATCGGCACCTACGTCGCCATGAAGGGCGCCGACGGGTTGCCTGCGCTCATCCGCAGAACCGAGCCCAAGCCGATCCGCATCTTTCTGCAGGATGGCAGGAACGACCACATCGTGGCGGCCGAGCCTTTTGGGACCTTCTTTGCCGGAAGCTGGCCCATCAACAACCAGGTAATGTTCGAGGCCTTCGAATACGCGGGCTACGACGTGAAGCTCGAGATCGGCGAGGGCGGACACGACACGCGGCAAGGCGCCGCCATTATGCCCGAAGCTCTCCGCTGGTTGTGGCGCGGTTACCCCGACCCCATCGTGGTCCGGGAGCCTGCCGCCAAGAGCCAGCCCGGATGGGACCCTCGCGGCAAAGTGTATTCCATGGTCTCGGCGGACCGGCCCTGGGAGCAGGTCGGCGAGACCTATGGCGCGGTGACCAGCCCCGCGTCCGATCGCGACGGCAACGTCTTCTTCGCCGATGCGGGCGCCAACCGGATTTACCGATCCGGGCCCGATGGCAAGGTGACGCTGTTCCAGGGCAACGCGAGCGGCGCCACGGCATTGAGGGTCGCGCCCGACGGGCGGCTGTATGCGTCCCAGCCGGGCCGCAAGCGCATCGTGTCGTATGGACCCGGCGGCGATGAAAAGGTGGCCGCGCAAAACGTGGAAGCGAGCGACCTGGCCATCACCGCCAAGGGCGCGGTGTATTTTGCCGATTCCGTGCACAAGACCGTCGGCTTCATCGACGCGAGCGGACACAGTCGCGACGTCTACAGCGGCGGCGAGATTGCGCTGCCGTCGGGCGTGGGTCTCTCACCCGACCAGGCGATGCTGGTAGTCACCGACGGGCAGTCGAGATACAGTTGGTCGTTTCAGATTGCGGCGGACGGCTCGCTGGCGAATGGGGAGCCGTTCTATCGCCTGGAGATGCCGGAGGCGGGATGGATGAGCGGCGTGCGGGGAGTGGCTGAGGATTCGAGCGGCCAGGTCTACTTTGCGACTCCTCTGGGCATTCAAGTGTGCGAGGCCAACGGGCGCGTCGCCATGATTCTGAATCCTCCGGAACCAGGAGGGATATCCAGCCTGGCATTCGGAGGCAAGGATCAGGATTGGCTGTACGCGACCGAAGGAGGGCGGCTCTTCCGGAGGCCGGTTAAAGTAAGGGGTGTCGCGGCCTGGGCTCCGGTGAAGCCGCCCAGGCCGCCCTTGTGAGGGGTTGGAGACAAACCTGCCGAACAACGGGGTTCAAGGAGACGTAGCAGGCGCTGGCGCTGGACAACTGGCGCTCATGTTACCCTAATTCCCGGAAACCATCGAATATGTTCGGTGCGATCGAAGCAGGCGGTACCAAGTTTGTGTGCGCGGTGGGCACCGGGCCCGGCGATCTGGAGACCATCCAGATTCCCACCACCTCGCCCGAGGCCACCATTGGCGCGGCCGTGGCGTTCCTCGGTGGACGCGCGGGCGCCGAATTGCAGGCGGTGGGGATCGCTTCGTTCGGACCGCTCGGGCTCGACCACGGCTCGCCGGCGTTCGGCCACATCACCTCCACGCCCAAGCTCGAATGGCGGAACTTCGATTTCGCCGGCGCCGTTCGGCGGGCGCTCGGCGTGCCCATCGGCTTCGATACCGATGTCAACGGCGCGGCCCTCGGAGAGGCGCGATGGGGCGCTGCGCAGGGCCTTGCGGACTTCGTCTATCTGACGGTCGGCACCGGCGTCGGAGGCGGCGCCGTTGCCGGCGGCCGCGTGGTACACGGACTGGTGCATCCCGAGATGGGCCACATCCGCGTTCCGCATGACGCCGCGCGCGATCCTTACACCGGAGTCTGTCCCTATCACGGCGACTGCCTGGAAGGGCTGGCGTCGGGCCCGTCAATGGAAGCGCGCTGGGGAAGGCCCGCGGCCGATCTGCCGCCGGAGCATCCCGCCTGGCTGCTGGAAGCGCACTACCTGGCCCTGGGCCTGGTGAACTACGTGTGCACGCTCTCGCCGCGGCGCATCGTCCTCGGTGGCGGGGTCATGCAGCAACCCCACCTGTTCGACCTCATCCGCGCGGAATTGGTGCAACTGCTGAACGGGTACATCCAGGCGTCCGAGATCGTCGACAGCACCGAGGATTTCATCGTTCCACCGCTGCTTGGATCGCGCGCCGGAGTGCTTGGAGCGCTGGTCCTGGCCGAGCAGGCCAGGCACCCCTTCCCGCCGCGCTGATGGCACACATGCTTCGCGCGCCGATCCAGTCTGGCCGGCAAGGCTCAAATCGATGTATGGCCGTATCCTTCGCCGGGCAGCGGCCCGTTCCTCAGTAATTCTTCTCCACCTCTAGTCCGCAGTCATGCTCTTTGTCTTAAAGTCATTTTCAAAGAGAAGAGTCGTGGGGTCGTTAGGGCCAGCCGCGAAGACGAACCGGCCGGCGATCGCGGCGGCGCCCAAAGCGCCGGCGGCGGTCAGAAAGACCGCCGGGTATCCAAACCTGGTGGCCACGGCGCCCGCGGCAAACGAGCTGATTCCGACGAACAGGTCGTAAAACGCAGTGAGCACGCCGAGCGCGGAACCGCGCTCTCCGGCGGGGGTCTGCCGCATGACCGTCGAGGCAACCGACGCCCAGGGAAACGAGAGGCCGAATCCCAGGGCCGCCGCGGCAGCCACGGCCACCACCGGCGAGGGGCCGGCGGCGATGACGATCAAGCCGGCCGCCATCGCGACCAAGCCGCCATAGTAAGTGATGGCGGGATGGAAGCGGTCGGGCAGGCCGCCCAGGAAAAAGCGCGACAGGAGGATCAACAGGGCATAAGCCGAGAAGGCCGCGGGGCCGGCTTTGCCGTACCGCGACAAATGCAAAATGAGGAAGCCCGCCACCACCGGATATTGCACGTTGACGAATCCGATGGCGAGTCCGGGAGCGAAGATGGATGCGGGAATCCATCGCCGGCGCGGCGGGTGAACGGAGGGCTCGTACTCCTCGCCGACGCGGGTCAGAACGGCGGCGGCAAGCAACGCGGCGATGGTCTGCATCAGGGCCGCGCGCTCAAACGAGCCGAGCCATTGTCCTACCACCGGCCCGGCGGAGATTCCTCCCCAGATGCCGCTGCTGACGAGGCCGAGCGCCTGTCCGCTGCGGTGGATTCCGGCGACTTCGACGGCCCACGCAGCCGCGCCGGTGTATAGACAGGCCTCGCCAAAACCTTGCAGCATGCGGGCCAGATAGATGCCGGCGATCCCCAGGGGCAATAAGTAGACCGCGCCGGCGAACGCGCAGCTCAGCAGGCCCGTGAGAAAAGCGGTCTTGCGGCCGCGGCGGTCGGCCAGGGGGCCGGAGACGAAGCGGCTGGCCAGCGCGACAAACGAGAAAACTCCGATAACGAAACCGATGGTCTGGTCGGAGCCGCCCAGGTCGTGGCGGACATGCGGCGCGAGCGCCGGCAGCACCGTCCCGATCCCGAGAAAGCCGAGGAAGATGGCGCCTATGAGTAACCAGAAACGGGAACCGAGGCCCGTTGGATACAACCCCATTAGTATCTATTGTACCGAGCCGCGCAACTTCAACGGGACAGCCTCGCGGGCTTGAGCGTCCAGCCTTGCAGGCGCCCGAGATCGAGCAGCGGCGCGGCGGAGAAACCTGGGGGGTGAATGACCCAGTTGAAGGGCCTGCGCGGGTCGGTTGCGAAGTAGCGGTCGAACTCGATCCGCCCGCGGATGACCGGCACTTGGGCGGCGGGATTCAGAACGCTGCCCGCCAGCGTCGCGGCAAAATCGGGCAGCGAAAGTGTTTGGGCGCCGATGAAGACTTCGCTTGGAAGGCGATGCGCGCGGCGAACGAAATCGGCCGCATCCGCGGTGGCGTTTTGAAAGGCCGGTGCGGGAATCGCCGGCTCGGACCAGGTCGTGGCGCCAGCGGCCGTCGGTCCATCCACGATCGCGGGCTCGACGCCCAGCAGCGCCAACAGCATGTCAGCGGGCGACAGCATCTGGCCCTGCACGTCCTGGAAGATTACATGACTGCTCAGGTGTTCGGCGATGGCTTTTCGATCGGCTGGGCGCGGAAGCGGATTCTCATAAAGGCCGGGCAGGTCCCTGGCCGTCACGAATCGGACGTCCGGCTGGCTTTTCATGTGCGCGACGAATCGGCGAAGCACGCCGTAGCAGCGCTCGGAATCCTCGGCGGTTCTCCGCCGAGGCTTCACCCAAAGGTCGCGAGGCGGATTGGCTCCGTGCGCGAAATTCACGGCGTCCCAGAATTCGGTGGTCACGAATTCGTTGGGATGGTAGTAGATGCTGATGACGCCTCCGCCACTCGAGCGAAGGCGCGCGGCGGTCTCGTCAAAGCGCTGGTACGCGGCGGTATCTTCCGCGCCCACGTTCAACTGCGCGCGAAACGTATTGCGGCCCATGTGGAAGACGTGCAACAGCCCTCCGTACCAGAAGGGCTGTTCGTCCAAGCCCACCTGGTCGCCTTCATCGAGATAGACCAGGATGCCGAGCCGGCGCAGCGCGGGATTGCTCTGCGGCCCCCAGGAACTTCCGGGCTGGCCGTAGCAGACGGGCTGTGTTCCGAATACGCGCCTGACGTCCGCAACACCCGGCCCTTCCCGCCGCTCGAACTCCTGCGCTCCTTCGAGATATCCCAACCGGACCAGGTACTCGGCCGGAGTGGGATGAACGCTGTGCCAGTTGGAATGGTAGCCGATGGCGTGCTGGGAGAGCGCTTCGATCACGTCCCGCCGGCCGCGGCTTTCGAGCACTCGGGCCTTTTCGCCGACCACCTTGAAGGTGGCCCGGACACCAGCGGCCGTGAGGTCGCTGGCGATGCGCAGTGCGGCGTCGTCGGAGGCGGGCTCGATATAATCCTCCGTATCGAACCAAAGGACCACGTACACGGGCGAGGCCGCTTGCAGTGAGAGGCCTAAGAGGAGCAGGCAGAGAAACGACACGCGGATCATCAGGCCCTTATGATAACGCTTTGGCAGGCTGAAGCCTGCCCCACCAAATTTTCTGGAGAGAATTTGCACGCGCCCGCAGGATGTGTTTAGCTTCAAGACATGCCTGACGAAGCTGCCAGGAACTTTACTTTGAACGTTCCGTTGCTGGAGGTGCGCAACATCTCGAAATCGTTCGGCGGGATCCGGGTCCTGGAGGCGGTTACCTTCGACCTGCGGCGGGGAGAGGTGCATGCGCTGGTGGGCGAGAATGGCGCCGGTAAGTCGACCCTGATGAACATCGTGAGCGGCGTGGTACGGCCGGATGCCGGAGAAGTGCTTTGGGAGAACCGCCCTGTCCGCCTTGAGGGGCCGCGCGACGCGCAGGCGCTGGGGATCAGCTTTGTGCACCAGGAGCTGGCGCTCGTGCCGCAGTTGAGCGTGGCGGAAAACGTCTTTCTGGGCCGCCACCCGGCTACACACGGCTTCGTGAATTATCGCGAGATGCACGAGCGGACACGCCAGGTCCTGGGAGACTTGGGGCGTGAGATCGAATCGCGGCGGCCCGTTGCGGAATTGAGCCTGGCGGAGCGGCAACTCGTGGAAATCGCCCGCGCGGTGGCTTTCGAGAGCCGGTTGATCATCATGGATGAAGCCACCGCTCCCTTGGCCGACCACGATGCCGAGGCTTTGTTCCGATCCATTCGGCTGCTGCGCGCCCGCGGCGTCAGCCTGATCTACATTTCTCACCGGCTCAAGGAAATCTTCGAAATTTCGGACCGCGTGACAGTGCTGCGCGACGGTAAGCGCGTACTGACGCAGCCGACCTCGGAGGTCACGCACGAAGAACTGGTCCGCGCCATGATCGGAATGGAGCTGAAGAAACGTCTGGAATCGGCGGCATCGGGGAGCGCACGCTCCGAGGAGGCTCTGCGCATCGAAGGTTCAATCAGTTTGGCCGTCCATTGCGGCGAGATCGTGGGTCTGGCGGGCCTCGCCGGAGCGGGACGAACGAGATTGCTGGAATGGTTGTTCGCGGCCCGCCGCGCCTATTGGAAAATGACCCGCGAGAACGCCCGCCCCGCAAGCGAGGTTTTTGTGGGCGGCCGGCGGGTGAGACTGCGTACTCCCGTGGACGCGGTCCGCAACGGCCTCGCCCTGGTGCCCGACGATCGGAAGACCAAAGGCCTGGTGTTGGGCGCTTCCGTGCTGCAAAATATCGCACTGTCCAGCGGCCGCACCCGATTTTTTATCCGCCGTGCCCAAGAGGAGCAGGCGGCGCAGCAATGGGTTGGCGCCCTGCGCATCAAAGTGGCCGGATTGAGCCAGCCCGTGGTTCATCTGAGCGGCGGCACGCAGCAAAAAGTAGTGTTGGCCAGGTGGCTGGCCGCCGGCGCCCGCGTGTTTCTCCTGGATGAACCCACACGCGGTATCGACGTGGGGGCGAAGGCCGAGATCTACGATATGATCCGAACGTTGGCCGCCGGGGGCGCGGCCGTACTCATGGCCTCTTCCGAGCTCGAAGAATTAACCGGACTGGCGGACCGGATCGTTGTCATGCACCGCGGGCGCATCGCCGGGGAACTGGCCCGCGCGGAAGCCACCGAGGAAAAAATCATGCATTTGGCGACAGGAGGCGACAATTGAGTGAAGCCGCCCGGCCCGCGGCGAAGCCTCGCCAGATCCTGTCCCCGGCCAGTCTGCTGCGGAGGTTCGGCCCTTTATTGGGCCTCCTGATTCTTTGTGGGGCGCTGGGCGCCGCGTCCGACCGGTTCCTTACCGCCGACAACTTGCTCAACGTCTTCCGCCAGTCCGCCGTCAACGCGCTGGTTTCGCTGGGGCAGTTGGTCGTCATTATCACCGCCGGCATCGACTTGTCGGTGGGCTCGATTCTGGGACTCTGTTGCGTCATGGTGGCGCTGTTGATGCACGCGGGTGTGCCGCCTCTGATCAGCGTAGCGGCCGCGCTGGCAATCGGCTCGGCGCTGGGCGCCATCAACGGGCTTCTGCTGACCAAGCTCCACTTGCCGCACCCGTTCATTCCGACGCTCGGCATGATGAACGTGGCACGCGGGCTGGCGTTGGTCATTTCCGGTGGCTTTCCAATTTCCGAGCTGCCCTCCGGGTTCCGGTTCTGGGGAGCGGGGTCGATTGGCTGGATTCCGGCGCCCGTGATTCTGGTAGTGCTGTTTTGCGGGGCGTTCCACGTGTTCCTGAGCCGCACCACGATGGGGCGTGACATCTATGCTATCGGCGGCAATCCGCAGGCGGCGCGGCTGTCCGGAGTTCCAGTGGATGCCCGGCTGGTTCTGGTCTATGCGCTGAGCGGCCTGACCGCGGCCGCCGGCGCCGTCGTCCTGGCGGGCCGCATGAACTCGGGCTTTCCGCTGGCCGGGGTGGGCGGCGAACTGGATTCGATTGCCGCCGTGGTGATTGGCGGCGCCAGCTTCTTAGGCGGCGTCGGCACCGTAAGCGGCACTTTGGTGGGCGTGCTCATCATGGGCGTATTGCGGAATGGGCTCAACCTCCTCAACGTGTCCGCCGCATGGCAGACGGTCGTGATCGGGATCGTGATCGTAGCCGCTGTCTGGGTGGACATCGTGCGCCAGCGCGCCGCCGAGAGGGGCAGCGCCGGCTAGCAGGGTACGGAACAGGCCTTCTGGCCTTCTTATGGAAAGGACGGAGCGATAGGATGACAAGACTGAGAGTAGGGCTGATTGGCGTGGGCCGGCTCGGCCGCATGTATGGCCAATATCTCGCCCGCCGCGTGCCGGGCGTAGAACTGGTTGCGGTCGCAGACCGGAAGACGGGTCTTGCGGAATCGTTCGCCGGCGAGTTCGGAGTTCCGCGGTGGTACTCAAATCACCAGGATCTGCTGGGCGATCGCGAGGTTGAAGCGGTAGCCATCGTCACATCCACCAGCACTCACAAGCAAGTCGTGACGGACGCGGCAAAAAGTGGAAAGGCGATCTTCTGCGAAAAACCGATTTCTCTCACCCTGGACGACGCTCGCGAAATGCTCGAAACGGTGGAGGCTGCGGGCGTATTCTTCCAGATGGCATTTCAACGCCGTTTCGACGCCGGTTACCTGGCGGCGAAACGCAAGCTCGAAGCCGGAGCTATCGGCGAGCCCGTTATGTTCACGTCCATCTCACGCGATCCTTACCCACCCCCGATCGAGTTCTGCGATCCCCAGGTGAGCGGCGGGTTGATCGCCGATATGGGCGTTCACGATTTTGATGTTGCGCGTATGTACATGGGAGATGTGAAGCGCGTGCATGCAATCGGCGGGACTCTAGCGTACCCTGAAATGAAGTCCGTGGGCGATATCGATAATGCCATCGTCGATCTGGTGTTTCAGACCGGCACCTTGGGCGTGGTGCAACTGAGCCGCAATGCGGCTTGGGGATACGACATTCGCGGCGAAATATGGGGAACCAGAGGTTCGATTCAAATCGGTTATTACCGCCAAACCCCGATCCTGATGCTGACTCCGGAGGGGATCACGCACGACGCCGT
>Ga0116223_10001876_pt1 | contig 20559 bp, 12 predicted proteins | sample Sb_taG_3_FD_90092 | JGI IMG/M metagenome (GOLD analysis project Ga0116223, IMG submission 90092) | Peat soil microbial communities from Weissenstadt, Germany - Sb_50d_a_PC metaG | ecosystem: Environmental > Terrestrial > Soil > Wetlands > Peat | place: Germany: Weissenstadt | collected 2010-09-21 | reverse complement strand
GTCGGACTCTTTCATTTCTTATTGCATGCCGGCTTATACCGGATTGCATGCCGGTCTATCCCGGCGCACCGTCTGCCCACGGCTGCCCTTATTCGACGTCAAACAGCCTAGCTGTCTTCCACTTGCCCTTCGTGAAGTCGGGGAACTCCACGGGGGCGCTGCCGCCGGCAACCGATTTCTCGGTCAGCGGCGAGATCACGCTGCTGGTTACGGAATCATAAACATCGTAGTCCGGCATCCTTCCGGCACGGAGCGCCGCGACCAGCCGTTCCCAGTTCACCGGCGTCACCGTGGCGCCGCCGCCGTGTCCCCGCAAGGCCGCCTTCCTTGGCTTGGGTACGTAGGACTTCAGGTAGGGATGCTGGTATTCCTGGAAATAGGCTTCCGCCGATTCCCACTGATCGTCGACCGGGCTTCGGCCGTCGATGTAGATCAAACCGCCTCTCGATCCGAATCCCCCCGCCGCCCGGGCGGCCGGCACCGCAGCCTGCGTATCGGCCGGAGGCGCGGCCTGTCCCCGCCGGGCGGCCGGCGCACCCTGTGTCGCGCCCCGGGGAGAAAGGCTGGCTCCCGACATGAATACACCCTTGGTGCACTGCAACCGGAAAAACTCGCGCGGGTGCGGCGTATCGGTATCGAAATTCAGGGTGCACATCTTCCCGCCGGCCGTGTGGAGCAAGGTCACGTTCACGTCGCCCTGGGCGAACTTCCTTTGGGCAAACGGGGTGTCCTCGCCGTACTTGAGCGCCGCATAGCGGGCCAGCATGACGGACTTCGTGCTCATCGATACCAGCGAATCGAACCGGTCTCCATGGTTGATGTCCAGCAGACGCATGATGCTGGCCATGGGATGATCCGGGTAGAGATTGCCGTTGCGCGTGGCCGAGTGCTCCAGGCGCCACGGTTCCTCGGTGGGGCTGTGCTGCACCATCCTGAGGTCGTGAACGTAGCCGCCCTCGGCATGGATCACGTCGCCCATGAGACCTTTGCGAATCATGTTCATCAGGGTGAGATTGCCGTAGCCCTCCAACCCCATGGTGGCCCACTTTTTGGTCGTCTCGTGGGTCTCCACGATCTCCCAGGCTTCCTCCAGCTTGATGACGATGGGGACTTCGCTGACGGCGTTCTTGTTGTTCTTCATGGCCGCCACGCAGACGGCGGCGTGATACTGCCAGGGGGTGCAGCAAATAATGCAATCCAGGGTTTCCTTCTCGCACAACTGCACGTAGGCAGTCCGGCTGTCGCCGTAGAGGTGCGGGGAGGGATGGCCTGCCTCCTCCACCCAGCGTTTGCCGCGGTAGAGGGCTTTGTCGTCGATATCGCAGAGCGCGACTACCTCGATTCCCTCGATGCCCAGGGCGCAATCCAGGTGGTAGGACCCGCGATTGCCCACCCCGACAAAGCCCAACCGCACCGGCTTCGTGGAAGAAGTCTGTGCCGCGAAGCCGCTTCCGGACAGGGCAAGGCCGGCGGCTGAAAGGCTTAAGAAATTCCTGCGATCTAGTTCACCACTCATTCACTTGTTCTCCTTAGATGATTGCGGTCAATTTGACAACTGGGCCGGTTACGCCGCGTTGAGCCGGGTAACCGGACCGCTTGTGGAGTAGCTGCTAGAACGCCAACTTCAGCGCGAACTGAATGATGCGTCCGTTGACGGTCGTGCCGCTGATCTGGCCAAAGCTGGCCGAATCCATGCTGGTGCTTGGGTTCGAAAAGTTCGGATGGTTCAGGATGTTGAAGATCTCCGTCCGGAATTCCACCTTCTTCCGCTCGCGAATCGGGAAGCTCTTGAAAATGGAAAAGTCCAGGTCGGCCTGGCCGGGACCGCGGAACATGCCGACTCCCGAATTGCCCACCGTGCCCGATGGCGCCTTGCTCCAGGCCGCCTTGTCGATGTAGTTGTTCAGCTTCGAGTTGACTGAGCCGGAGTTAATCAGTTGCACGCCGGACACCACGTTGGAGAATAGCGCCGCCGTCGAACTGGTCGCTGATCCGCCCAACCCCTGGCCGCTGGTGGCGTTGGTGACGGTCAGCGGTGTGCCCGACTGAATGATGGCCAAGCCGCTGAACGACCAGTTGTTCAAGACCCATTTGCCGGGTCCGGACTTGAACGGTTTCGGCAGGTCCTGGCTGAACATAACCGAGAGCCGCTGCGGACGGTCGAAGGCCGAGAGCCCGCGGGCGCGGCTCCAATCCCACCACGGGGCCAGCCCCATGCTGGTGTAGAACCGGGTCGAACTGTCGCCGCCGTTGCTGATGGACTTGGAGTTCGTATAGGCTGCCTGCACCGTTCCCGATGCCACGCGCTTCTTCACCGTCAACTGGAAGGCCTCATAGTGTGAATCGGCGCCTTGCCCCGTGATCGAGTTGGCTCCGAAACCCGGGTACTCCGGCACCAGCGTTCCGGGTTGCGGATTCTCTGGGTTGAAGCCCACCGGGATGGAGGGATTCGAGACGTGGTTACCCATCAGGTGAGTGCCCTTGCTGCCGACATAGGCAGCTTCGATCAGGGTGTCGCCCGGCAACTGCCGCTGCACCGTGAAGTTCCACTGCCACGAGTTGTCCGTCTTGGTATTCGGCTCCAGGGCGGCGTAGGTCAGCCCTTGGGTGGCAAACGTCGGGAAAGGAATCGTGCTGGGGCTGTAGCCGGGGTCGACAAAGGTGAAGTTGTCGGGCGTCTTGAGGTTGCAACTGGACCCCGCCACCCCACAGTCGATATTCACGTTGGTGTAGCCCGGGGGATTCTGGAAGGCCTGCTGCGCGATCTGCCCGGTCCGCTGGTCGAAGAACTGTCCGCCGCCGGCGCGGATGACCCACTTGTCGGTAACGCGCCAGGCAATCCCGACCCGCGGCATGACGTTGTTCATGTCGTTGTAGACTGTCGCCGGCGGGATGCCGTTAACGCCGCCCTGAACGATCCCGGAGGCCTCCAGCGAGCCCATGCCGGTGTACTTGTCGGGCCACCAGTTAGTCCGGTTGAAGTTGTAGGCTGCCGGTTGCCAGAAGGGCTCCCAGCGGGCGCCCAGGGTCACGGTGACGCGGGAACTCGCTCTCCATTCGTCGGTGACGTAGAAGCCGCTGGCCCAATCGCGATCCAGCACGCGTCCGGGACCCGCGCCGAAGACCTTGGTCCGCGTAAAGCCGGTCAGAAAATCGGCATAAGCGTTGCCCGTGGCCGTGCCCGTAAAGGTGAAGCCTCCGCGGCTGTTCAGGGTGTTGGCATCGTCATACAGGTCCGGCCGGATTTCCCAGCCGAACTTCAAGGTGTGCCTGCCTTTGGTGTAGTTGAAGTCGCCTCGCAGGACGCCCGTCTTGACGTGGTCCGTCCAGCGCTGCTGGTTGCCGAAGCTCAGGTAGTTGTTGATCGTCATCAGGCCTATGCCGTCGGTCGTCAAGGTCACCGGCAACGGGTTCAGCCCGACGGACTTCATGTCGACCTGGTTGGTGAAAATCAGGAACTGATCGGTTTGGTTCCAGGCAAAGCTGGTCTCCAACACCAGGGTGGGCGCAAATACGTGGGTGTAGTTGACCGTCAGCACGTGCTTGTTGCGGTGCGTCACGGCGGGGAACCCGGGCCCCTGGCTGAAAGGAGCAGTATCGTGTTCGTAGCTGTCGAACCAGCGTCCCCACAGGGAATCCTTGTCCCCGATGCGGTGGTCGATGCGCGCCGTGTATTCGTCGATGTTGGTGGGAACGCTCTGCTGCGTGAAGTAATTCGTGGCGCCGCCGGAATTGTAGTTGGGCAGCGGGACGAACGTAGTCTGCATGCCCGCCGCCGCCGCGGAGAAGCGGCTGCTGGGAATCACGTTGTTGGGGAAGAGGGTCCCCGTGGTCGGGTCGGTAATGTTGATGGAGCCGAAATTCCCGGCCCTCATGTCCGCGGTGGGCACCACGGTCGAATAAGTAGAGCTGCCGGAATTCCCATTCCGCTGCCGCGAGCTTTCCCAGCCGCCGAAGAAGAACGTCTTGTTGCGCCGGATGCGGCCGCCGACGTTGCCGCCGAACTGGTTTTGGATATTGGGGCCCTTCTTGGGGTTGAAGAACGGCCGGGAGCTCAGAACCGTGTTGCGGAGGAACTCATAGGCGCTGCCGTGGAAGTCGTTCGAGCCGCTGCGCGTGGTGACGTTGACCACGGCGCCCGAGGCCCGGCCGAACTCGGCGCTGAAGGCATGGCTCAGGACGCGGAATTCGCTGAGGAACTCCAGGCTGGGCGTGCCGTCGCCATCGGGCGCGAGGTTGAGCGCGTTATCCGCGGGTGCGCCATCCACCATCAGGGCGTTGCTGCCATTGCGACCGCCGTTCACGCTGACGTTGCTGCCTCCGGTGCCGGGGTTATCGGCGTTGAAGATGCCGCCCACGATGCCCGCCGATGTGCCCAACAACTGCGTGAAGTTGCGGGTCGCCAGCGGAGTCGACGTAAGCTGCCGTTCCTCCACCACGTGGCCCATGGTGGCCTGGTCGGTCTGCAACAGCGGTGTGGACGCCTCTACCGTAACGGTCTCGGTGCGAGCCCCTACCGCCAGCCTCAAATCGAGGTGAACGGTGGTGGTTGCGTTCACGATGACATCGTCACGCACCAGTTTCTCGAATCCCGCCTGGTTCACGGTGATGCGATACGTCCCGGCGCGCAGCAGCGGAAACTGGCACCGGCCTACCTCGTCACTTTGCGCCCTGGACTCGACGCCAGTGCCTATGTTAACGGCTGTCACCGAGGCCCCCGGCACGGCAGATCCGGAGCTGTCCAAGACCTGTACATCGATTGCTCCGGTGGTGCCCTGCGCGAACGCAGCGCCGGCCACCGCCAGCAGGCAGAAGATCGTCCTTATGGCAAAAACCAGAAATTTACACTTCGAGAGTTTTCCCCGCTGCATTCTCAGCCTCCTGAACAAAAACAAAGTTGCGCCCGCCAAACAGATGGTCACCCAGGATCTTCACCTAGGTTCCGCTACGTGGGGTATGCACTTTCCGCCTCTCAATCAGAGAAGGGACTGTGGCGACCGTGGGCTGGCACCGCGTCGCGCTGAGAATCGGAGCAGCAGGCAACGTCCGAATCCGGAGTACAACCCCTGAAATATGAACTCCCAAGCCTACAGGCTGAGTGGCAAAAGGCCGCTTGCCCTCGGTCAGAACGGACTCCTAAACCACACCCCTATGATCCTAGCCACCCGAGCTCTGAGGAGACTATACGCTGAGAAAAGAACGGTGTCAAGGACTATCAGATATGAATATCTGCCTCCAGAACATCAGGACCGGCCCGAACGCCCTGGTCGCTGTCAAACCTCGTGGATGTAGCAGCGCAGGCGGCGGAGGGGAGGATTTTCTATTTCCGGAAGATGATCTCGACCCGGCGGTTCTTCTGGCGGCCTTCGGGGTTGTCCGATCCATCCGGCTTTTGATTCGGTGCTACGGGATTCCTGGCGCCGAATCCCTGAGTAGCAAACTGGACGTCGCGCAGGTGTTCTTTATCGGCGAACCAGGCCTTCACGGACAAAGCCCGCCGTTCGGAGAGTTTCTGGTTGTAACTATCCGATCCCTTGGCATCCGTATACCCCTCGATGCGCACAGTCCCCTTGGCCCTCTCACGGATGATTTGGGCGGCTTGCGCGAGAGTCTGCTGGGCTTTGGGCAGAATTTCGGCCTTGTCGAAGTCAAACAGAACGTCTGCGGCCAAGTCGATCCGCACTTCGATGGGCGTCTCTTTCACCTCCAGGCTCTGCACCTTTCCGCCCATGTCTTCAACCTTGAACACCAGATCCAAAACCGTGGTCTTGAGGTCCGAAACCTTGGTCTTGATGTCGGACGGCTGCGCGGTTTGCGCGTGGGCCAGAGGCAGAAGCACGAGCAGCGAAAGCACAGTTGCGTGGATCGAGAGCTTGGTCACTGGATTCTTCCGAGGCCCGTCACGGAACGATGGCAACGTCCTCAATCGGAACGAAGTGCGGAAACTCGACGGTGATCTTTCGGACTTCGTTGGGGGGCGCGGGAAACTTGGCCCACAGGGTGATTTGCGATTTTGCCGCAATGTTCGCGATATTGTTGCTGCACAGAAGGTTTCCGTCGCTGTCGGTTACCACGAAATATTTCTTCTTGGACTCCGCATCGATCAAGTGAACGCCCCCCACGTGACGGTAACGGCCGAACGAGTCCCCGTCGAAGACGCCCTGGGTGCTGAACGAGTTGTCGGTGGTGTTATAGGCCGTGAATTTCAGCGTCACGGTAGTGGAAGTGCGCTTGATTTCGTTCACGGCGACCTTTAATCCTGGCAGATCCCCATCGACAGGGACCGATGCCGGGCTGGAGGCCGCGGACGCTGCGGGCGGCGCCGGAGAAGCGGCGGGCGCGGAAGCCGGTGGTGCGGCCGCTGAAGAAGCCGCTGGTTGCGCGGCCGTCGAAGTTGCAGGCGGTTCGCTCTTGCCACAGCCAAAAGATGCGGCGGTCACAAGCAGCGCGATGCTCACCAAAATGCCAGTTTCGTTACGCAGGTTTTCCATACCGGCCCTCCGTTGCAAGCAGTATACACCCGATGCCGTTCAACGCAAGGGGCTAGCTTGCTGCCGCTGCGCCCGCAATCGGTCCACCATTCGCCGTAACTGGGGATCGGGCCTGATCCGCAGAGCCGCTTCAAACTCGGCAATCGCCTCCGGCAGCCGGCCGGGTATGCGCGCCAGCGCGTTTCCCGGATTGTTGTGCACACCCGCTCGATCGGGTTCAATCCGCAGGGCTGCCGCCGCCCGTCGATCTTGCCCACTCAGCGTGCCAGTATAGCTCTAATCGGTAGACGCGCCCAGCCGGAGAACTACCAGTACAGTTTCAGCGAGACCTGCATCCGCCGCCCTGAGTTTGACTGGCTGCGCCAGTTGCCGAAGTTGGCGTTCTGCAGCGTGGTGCCACCGCTCAAGGAGCCGAACTGAGTCCGGTTCAGGAGGTTGAACGCCTCCCATCGAAAATCCAAGTGCGACGACTCTTTGATGTGGATGCTCCTGGCAAACGAGAAACTCTCGTTGTAGCCCGGGAAGTAGCGCAGTTTCGGGTTGTACCGGGTTATGCTGCCAAGCGAGGTGGTGGGTTGTGTGCCAAACCACGAAGCCGGCTGGAAGAAGCTGTCTGCCCCGGGGTCGAAACTACCCGTGTAAGTTCCGCCCCATCCGTTGTAAGTAGACACCGTAGGCCGGTTTCCTCCGTTGAAAATGGGGAAGCTGACGGTGGTTCCCAGACCGATGGGCGTTCCGCTGGAGTAGCCCTGAATTCCGGAGAAACGCCAGCCGCCCAGGATAGCGGACCCAACGCTCTTGCTGCTCAGAAACCTCCTTCCCTTGCCGAAAGGCAGTTCGTACACGTAGTTCAGTTTCACCACGTGCGTCTGGTCGTACGAGGCAATCGATTTTTCGAGCCGGCGGTTGTACTGGTCTTCCGGCATGCCACTCGTTTGTCCGTCGGCGTCAGACAGTATTTTCGAAAGCACGTAGGACGCTTGCACGGTCAGGCCCGCGGAATACCGGTGCGAGAACTTCACCTGCATGGCGTGGTAGGTGGAGTGGCCGATCTTGTCGCCCTGGCCATTGACAGTATCGACAGCCGAATATTGCGGGAAAGGACGCAAGGATTGAGCCACCGTCGCCCCGGTGCCCCAGAGCGTGTTGAACCCCGACCAGGGCGGTGTAACTCCGGCGGCATTGGCGGCGGCAGAACCCACCAGCGAGTTCAGCAGGGTGCGGCCAGACGCCGTGAACGGGTTGAGACTGGCCGGCAGATTCGCGACGTTGAGCTGGTTAAACGCCAGAATATTGGACTGGATGTCGGATGCGAGCGTAGCCACGTAGCCGATTTCCAACACCGAGTTGGCCGTCAACTGGCGTTCGATGTTGAAGGCGTAAGTGAGTTCATCGGATGGCGTGCTGGCCGTTTTCCCGTTGTAGTAGGGGACGTTGGAGCCGTTGCCCACCGAGGGATTGATATTGGGCACCTGGCTCCATGCGGGCGCACCGTTTTGCAATACCCAAAGCGGGTTCAGACCCTGGCTTTGGTCGTTAACCGTAATGCGCTGCACGATTCCCAGGTTGTGCGATGAGCTGCCTTCGTAAGTGAGCGGCCCGAAGCTGCGGCTGGAAGCGCCCCGTATGGTGGTCTTGTTATTCACCGAGTAAGCGAAGCCCAACCGCGGTCCCCAGCCGTTCCAGCCAGAGGTCAGAGTGTCGCTGCCAATTCTTCCCGGACCGGTGCCGGCGAAGATCAGCGCGCCCGGGAGCCCGCCGGCGCCGGGGTTCGGCAAGGTCGGGCTCAGATCGCTCGCCTGGTCGTCCCCCACCAGCAGCGGCCGGGCCAGCTCGAAGCGCAGCCCCAGATTGAGGGTAAGGTGCTGCGATACACGCCAGTCGTCCTGAAAATACGCCTGGTGACTACGGAACTCGGTGGCGAGGTAGCGTGGCGTGTCGAGTGAGTAGCCGGACACCTGTCCCAGCAGGAAGGATGCAAACGCGCTCCCGCCGCCGGTCGACTGGTTGGTGTTCAGCGGGACGCCGGTATTCAGCGCCTGGAAGGTCACATTGCCCGAGATGTTCTGCAATCCGAAACCGTTGTAGTGGGTGTTGTTGTAGAAGTAGCCCCACTTGAACGTGTGCGGACCGGCGGTCTTGGTCATATCGTCATGGAATTCCACCACGATGTTGTCGGAACCGTTGGGGGCGGCCACACCCCAGGAGGTAAACTCGCTGTTCGTAAAATTCACCTGCGGAAAGTTATCGTTGCAATCGGGATAATTCGGTATGCAGATTTTGCTCTTCCAACCCGTCGGTGAGGTGGGAAGTCCCTGGGCCTGCGGCGCGCCGCTGTAGGTGAGAAACGCACCGTGGTTCTGCTCCCAGTTGTTGCCACCCGCGTAGAAGCGGTTCAGCAAAGTCGGCGAGATGGTGTAGTCGTGACTGATGCGGTAAACGTCGGACCGGTTATAGCCGGGGTTGCCGGCCAGGGGCTCGGGCAGACCCGGAGCGCCGGTGGGGCCGAACAGGTCCTGCTCCCTGGTGCGCTCGAAAAAGAACGAGATCCTCTGTTTGGAGGTCAGCACCTGGTCGCCCTTGATGCTGTACTTGTTGTTCGGCGATATGCTGCTGCCGGCCGAAACATAGTTGTTGCGAACGTAAGTCGAGGTGCCTGCCCCGGCCGCAACGTTGGGAGACAACAACGGCTTGACGTAGTTGATGATCTCCTGCGAAATCGGGTCGATCCTCGATTGCGGAATCTGGTTATTGGGAAACGGGGTCCGGACATACGAGCCGTTCACCAGCGTGGTGGTGGCCGGATCGTAGACCTGGTACATCTGCCCGCTGGCATTCACAAAGTTGTGAAGGTCGCCGGTGTAGAATTCCGGCGGCGGCACGCTGTAGGGCGTCGGGGTAGCCCCCGCGCGGTTGCGAAAACCCTCGTAGGAGAAGAAAAAGAAAGTCTTGTCCCTGCCGTGGTAGATCTTGGGAAGCCACACCGGCCCGCCCACCGTAACTCCGAAATCGTTCTGCTTGTAGACCGGCTTGGTGGCGCCGTAGAAACCTTTGGCGTCCAGATCCTGGTTGCGCAGAAACTCATAAGCGTCCCCATGCAATTGGTTGGTACCGGACTTGGAAACGAAACTCATGGTGCCGCCGGACGCATGGCCCATCTCAGCCTTGAAGCCGCCGGCGGTGACGCTGAATTCCGTGAGTGCGTCTACCGAGGGCGTGTTAATTTGCGTCCAAGTCACCCCGTTGCCGTCCAACTGGCCGGCGGTCGTAACGGTGGTGCCGTCGAGCGTCATGCCGTAGGCGCCTCCCTTCCCGCCGCCTACCCGGTATTGGCCGGTGGAGTTCACTTCCGCCGTGCTGGCCGACAGGTCGAAGGGGCTGCGCACCGCACCGTTCACCTGCACCGGCAGCTCGTCCACCAGCCGGTTGGATACCTCGGTGGCCACCCGGCCCGTCTCGGTCTGCAATAACTGCGCGTTGGCCACTACCTCGACCGTCTGTTGCGTGGTGCCCAATTCCAGGGCCACATCCAGTGGAACCGTCGATCCGGCGGCCACCACTATGTTGCTCTCGATATGGGTCTTGAAACCTGTGTTTTCGACCCGGACCAGGTAGTCTCCCACCGGCAGCGACGGCACGGTGAAATCTCCGGATGTGGTCGTCTTCGTCTTGAAGCTGGCGTTGGTGCTGGTTTGAATCGCGGTGACCTGCGCGCCGGGCACGACGGCCCCGCTCGCGTCCTTCACCGTCCCGGTGATGACGCCGCGATCGGTCTGCGCCACGAGGCTTGCCACGGCGCAGACGGCAAAAAGCACACAGAATCGGATTTGTCGCATGAACACTCCCACTACCTACGAAATTAACGCCTTAATATCTACAATATGCTCCCCTGGACCGCAACCGGATCAGAGGCGTGACGGTCAGGGAGCGGAACCCTTATAAAGTATGCGCCCTCCGGCCTCTCGAAGACAATGGCAACTTGCATTTCAGATCCGAATTTGTGGAAATAATCCACGGTATCGCCCGGGGATATGGTAGGGATTCCCTCGGCTTGTGCCGGAATGGAAAATAGCGTATACAGATACAGGTTCCGAAACCGGCCCGGGAGGCCGATCATGCTACGAACTTGCGCCGCTCCGCTGCTTCTTGTGCTCACCTGGGCGTCTCTCGCCGAGGGCCAGAGCAACTTCCTATACGTAATCCAGACGGTGGCGGGGTCCGAACCGCCGGCGGGGGACGGGGGCCCGGCTCTGTCGGCGCTTCTGGAATCCCCCATCGCAGTGGCCGTGGATGGCTTCGGGAACATCTATTTCAGCGAAGGCGGGAGCCCTCGGATCCGCGTGGTGACGGCCGGCGGGGTGATCAATACATTCCAGCAGATGCATGCCGCAGACATAAAGGTGGATGCGGCAGGCAATGTGTACGCCTCGAACGAAAACTATCAGGTCTTCAAGATCAGCCGTTCGGGCGTCTCCACGTTGTTTGCCGGAGCGAGTTTGGGGCCTCCGAACGGCGACGGCATCCCGGCCATCAAGTCCACGCTGAATCAGCCGCAAGGCCTGGCTTTGGACAGTGCGGGCAACGTGTATATCGCGGACACAAACAACAACCGCGTCTGCAAGGTGACGACGGATGGAATGCTGCACAACTTCGCGGGGAACGGAACCGCCGCCTCGGGAGGCGACGGAGGGCCGGCGACCGCGGCGCAATTAAACAATCCCACGTCGCTCGCGGTGGATAGCCAGGGGAACGTGTACATTGCGGAAGCCAATCACATTCGCAAGGTCACGGCTTCGAACTTAATCATCACGACCATTGCGGGCGGAGGCAACTCACTCTCGGATGTGCAGCCGGGGCTCAACGCGAAGCTCGGCCTGACTCTGGGGCTGGCGGTGGATGCGCACGACAATCTGTTGGTGGCGGACGGCTCGTCGGACCGGATTCGAATCGTCTATCCCAACGGCACGCTGGCTTTCAATCCGGGCACAATCCAGACGGTGGCGGGCATATCGGAGAGCGCGGGATTCAGCGGGGACAACGGTCCGGCGACGTCGGCCCAATTGAACTTTCCCGTCGCGGTTTCGGTCGACGCAGCTGGGAACATCTATATCGCGGATAAGGTCAATGACCGCATCCGCAAGGTGGACTCGACGCTCACGATCACGACGGTGGTCGGACGGAGTCACTTCGGCGGCGATGGCGGCAATGCCACGAACGCGCTGCTGCATCTGCCGGAGCAGGCGATCATGGACAGCGCCGGCAACCTCTATATATCCGACTCGGACAACAATCGCATCCGCCAGGTGACGCCGGACGGCAGGATCAACACCTTCGCCGGAACCGGCGCCGGCGCGTATAACGGCGACAACCGCTCCGCCTCCTCAGCTTCCCTGCGCAACCCGGCTGCGCTGGCTTTCGACGCCAACGGCAACCTCTATGTCGCGGATTCGGGCAACTGCCGGGTGCGCCGCATCGACACCAGGGGCACCATCAGCACGGTAGCCGGCAGCGGGACGGTCGCCAGCAACGGGACCTGCGGTGATGCGGGCGACGGTTTGCCGGCGACCTCGGCCCAACTGCAGCCATTCGGCCTGGCGTTTGACGGTGCGGGGAACCTGTACATCTCGGATCAAATGGCCAACCGCGTGCGCAAGGTTTCGCCCGCGGGTACGATCACGCCGTACGCGGGGAACGGCTCCGCCGGCTCCGGGGGCGATGGCGGCTTAGCGACTCAGGCACAACTGAACGCTCCGGGGCACCTGGCGGTAGATGCAGCAGGCAGCGTGTATATCGCCGATACGAACAACCACCGCGTGAGAAAGGTGGTGGGACAACAAACGATCATCAACGTGGTGGGGACCCAGACCAGCGGCGGGAGCGGAACCAGTGCGAGCAATACCTACCTGGGAGTGCTGGACGGCATTGCCCTGGACACGGCCGGAAACCTCTACATATCGCAGCCGCAGTTGGGGTACATCTCGGCGGTGACTCCCACGGGGAGCATCCGGACGATCGCGGGGACCGGCCAGGCGGCTTTCAGCGGAGATGGCGGACTGGCCACGAACGCGGCGCTGAATGCGCCGGCCGGCCTGTGGGTCAACAACTCGGGCGGCGTGTACGTGGCGGACCAGGACAACAGCCGTATTCGAAGACTGACGCTCGACTCGCCATCGGGGCTGGTGGTGGCGAGCGGGGACGGCCAGAGCGGCGTGGTAAACACGGCGCTGCCGAATCCGCTGGTGGTGACGGTGAGCTTTCAGGCGGGCATCAGCGCGGCGGGGATACCCGTGGCGTTTGCGGTGACATCGGGGACGGCGGCGTTGAGAGCCAACACGGTGAATACGGACGCCTCGGGGTCGGCCAGTGTGACGGTTACGTTGGGGAGTCAGGCAGGGCCGGTGGTCATCACCGCGACGGTGGCGGGGGTGGCGCCAGTCGCGTTCCACCTGACGGCTACCGCCGGAGGGCCGACAATCAGCAGTGGCGGCGTGGTGGGAGCGGGAGGGAGCGTTCCGGCGGTTACGGCGATATCGCCTGGGGGGTTTGCGTCGATTTACGGCTCGGGTTTCGCGCCGGCCGGCACATCGCGGACGGTCCAGGGGAGCGACCTGGTGAATGGCAATCTGCCGGCCAGCCTGGCGGGTGTGTGCGTGATGGTGGGGGGCGTGGCGGCGCCGCTGTATTACGTGAGTCCGGGGCAGATCAATTTCCAGGCGCCCAACGTGCCGTTGAACACGAACGTGGATGTGGTGGTGGTGACGGGCTGCGGCCAGGCCAACGCGGCCGCGAGTGGGGCACAGTCGGTGGCGACGCAAGCGGCGACTCCGGAACTTCTCTACTGGGTGATGAACGCGACTGGGAAGAATCCGGTGGTGGCGGTGGACGCGCTGACGGGGGAGTATATCGGCGCGGCGGGGCTCATCCCGGGACTGACGTTTCGGCCGGCGAAGCCAGGCGACTACCTGACCATTTACGGCATCTCGTTCGGTCCAACGAGTCCGGCGGTGGCGCCGGGAGCGGCTTCGGCGGGGACCGCCGCCACTACCAACGCGCCTTCGGTCACGTTCGGGACGGCGAATCTGGCCGCGGCGAATGTTTTGTACGCGGGGCTGTCGCCGGGGACGCCGGGATTGTACCAGCTCAACATCCAGGTTCCGGCGAACTTGGCCGACGGGGACTACGCGATCACCCTGGCGCTGGGAAATTTCAGCACGCCGGCGGGCGGGTTCGTTACGGTGAAGAACTGAAATTGAGCGAGGCTGATCGCATCCGGACGGTGGAGCGGCTGCAGCGTCGATGCCGTCGCCGCGCGTGACGACGATTTTGCTGGGCTGTTCGCGGGGCTGGCGCTTCCGATCGAGTCGGTTCTCTCGATAGTGGTTCGGCAGACGCTGACGCTGGCGGTGGTGGGGACAGCCGTGGGAGCGATCGGGGCCATCGCGGTGACGCGCCTGCTGGCCAGCTTGCTGTATGCCAGCAGCCCGACGGACGTGTTTACGTTTGCGGCTGTGGCGTGCATGATTCCGGCGCGGGAAGTGACGGGGATCGATCCGGCGATTGCGTTGCCGAGCGAGTAGGGCCGGGGGTTCTCTGTAGTGCGCGAGCTTCGCAGGTAAGCGCGAGGGCCCGGCCGATTTCGCCGACGAGCAGCGCTTGGCGTGCAGCTTCGCGCAGCTTCCAGGCCTTCACGGAAATCACCATGAGCGGCTCCAGATCGGCGCCGCAGCGCGAACAGATGCGCGCGCCGCGAAATCGCGCCTGGCAGACGGGGCATTGATTGACGATGGGCATCTTGGGGCTCTCTTGAAAACAACACAGGCAAGAATGCCTGTGCTACTGTTGCCCCTCGACGAAGAAGAGCAGTTCCTTGAGCGCCTTGGAAGCCTGTTCCAGCGCCGCGGAATCGCCGGCGGCGATGGCGGCCTCGATTTTTTCGTGCAGGTCGATGGCTTCTTCTCGATCGTCGGCGTGCATTTTGCCCAGCAGGCCCCGGGACCGGTCCATGAGATCTTGCGCTTTGCTCTCCCCCGGGGCGGCGGCGGGCGGGTTCATCACCACGGTTTTGCCGCTGTCGATCTGGACCGCCGCGGCCTCCTCGTAATCCTCTTCCTCGTCCGCGACGCCCGCACCCCACACCTGATCGAGCAGGTCGGCGCCGCGCGATTGATATAATTCCTGAATGCGTTTTCGTCCGGCTGCGATCTCGGCCTCGGTCTTGGCGCGAAGCGCGTTGGCAATGGTGACGTGCTTGGCCTTTCCGGTCCGCTTTTCCACCGCGGTGACCTCCAGAATGCCATCCAGGTCGAGGCGCATGCGGCACAGGATCTCGTTGGGTCCCTCCACCGCCGTGAGGCCGTCGATGTGGAAATCGCCCACCAGGATGTTCTTCAGCGCGTCCTCATCGTCGCCCTGATAAACCTCGATTTCGACCTCGGTCTGGTAGGGGTGGCTGGTGCAATACCGTTCCGTGCGCGTCAAAGGCAACGGGGTGTTGCGTTGGATGATGGGCTTGTAGCAGTGGGGATAGGGGAAGCCGCCGCGCTCGCCGAGGTAGGACACGCCGAAGGAATAGGGGGACACGTCGACCAGCACGCGCTGGACTTCGTGGCCGGCGAGGCGCGAGGCCAGCACACCGGCGCCGAGGGCCACGCACAGGTCGGGATGCACGTCCTGGCGCGGCTCGAGGCCGGTGTGCTGGATGAGCAGGTTCGTGACCAGAGGAGTGCGCGTGGAGCCGCCGACCAGCAGCACCGCATCCAGCTCGGTGGGCTTTAAGCGGGAATCGATGAGGGCCTTGGAGACGCTGTCGAGCGTGGACTCTACCAGCGGGCGGATGAGCCCTTCGTATTCGTCGCGGGAGATCTCGTATTCGAGATGCAGGGGCTTGCCGCTTTGGATGACGAGGGCCTCTTCGCGGATCTTGACGTAAGGCTCGAAGCTGAGCTTTTTCTTGGCCTCTTCGGCGGCCCACCAGAGACGCGCTTTGGCGGCCGGATATCCCTGCCGCAGGTTGATGCCGTGCTGCTTCTGAAACTGGGCGGCCAGCAGGTCGGCGAGCAGATCGTCGAAATCGTCGCCGCCCAGGTGGTTATTGCCGTGGCTGGCGAGCACTTCGGTGATGTCGCCTTCCACGGTGACCACGGAGACGTCGAAGGTGCCACCGCCCAGATCGTAGATCAGGGCGGTATGGCGCGTGCCATCGCCATAGCCGTAGGCCAGACTGGCGGCGGTGGGCTCGTTGAGGATGCGCACCACCTCCAGGCCGGCCAGCGCGCCGGCCTCGCGCGTGGCGTTGCGCTGCGCGTCGGAGAAGTAGGCGGGCACGGTGATGACGGCTTTGTCCGGGCGGACGCCGAGCGAGTGGTATGCCCACTCGGCCAGCTCGTGCAGGATCAGCGCGGAGATCTCCTGCGGGATAAAGGTGCGGTCGCCGAGCGTTATTTTCTCGTCGCTGCCCATCTTGCGCTTGATGCTGCGCACGGTGCGCTCGGGGTAGAGGGCCTGCTGGTTGCGCGCGGCCTCCCCCACGAGGAGTTCTCCCGACGCGGAGAAGCCCACGCAGGAGGGCAGCATGCGCGCGTCCCCCGGTCCGAGGATTCGGACTTGGCCGCCAACTGGGCCGCCGGTAAGCGCGGCGACCTCCGAATTGGTCGTTCCCAGATCGATGCCGACAATCAGATCACTCATATTCCTCTTCTTCGTTTCCCGTTATCGCTTTTTCCATGGGCGGAGCGCAGGATACCTTCACCTGCGCCGGCCGAAATACTTCTCCGTTCCATTCGTAGCCGGTTCTGTAGACTTCGAGCACGGTGCCTTCGGGGACGGCGTCCGATTCTTCGCGGTCGATGGCGTTCATGCAGCGCGGATCGAAAGCGAGCCCGGCGCATTGGATTTCGCGCGCGTTGGAATCGGCGAGCGCCTGATCGAGGCGTTCGAGGGCTAATTCGTATCCCTTGGTCAAGGCCTCGATCGTAGGGTCGGGCTCAGCCGGGCGCCGGAGGATCCGGTTCAGCCATCCGGAAGAGACGGGCGAAGGCGCCTGTCGCACCGATTCGAGGCCGCGGGCCAGGCGGTCGCGCATGTCGATGAGGGTGGCCAGCGCATCCTTGCGGCAACGGCGCTCGGCCTCGCGCTCGAGATCGCGCTCGCGCTCGCGATGCGCGGCGCGCAGCTCCTCCACGCTACGGGCGGCCTGCTCTGGCAGGGTGTCGCTCAGTTCCTTGAAGGCGCGCCCCTGCAGCTTGACTTCCTGGGCCAGCGCCGTCATGGCGGACCACAGCGCATAGGTGTCCGAGCGGCGGGCGGCTTGGGCGGCGGCTTCGTTGCTGCCGTCGGTGAGCGCGGAAAGAACTTGGGGGTCGATGCCGTGAGGAGGGTCTTCGGCCGCCAGGGTGCGGTCGACCCATTGCTCCAGGCAGCGCAGGATTTCGTCGCGCGTGAGTGGTTCGCTCATTGGGGGGTGGCGCAGGCCCTTGGCCCGCGAACAGGGCAGTAGAGAACCGGACTCAGCACGGGCCACCGCCCTTCTTCAAGACATCCGCCTTCAAAACATCCAGCCAGGGCTGCGGGCCGGCGAACCGGCGCTCGTTTGCCTGGCCCGCGATGAGGGCTGCCAGGGACGCTTCGGGGTCGGCGGAGAGCAGCATGTCGCGCATGCGGCGGCGCGGATCGCGCAGGGTCTCGTAGGCGTCACGGATCTTTTCGAACTCTTCGGGCGAGCGATCGGGCGGATGCTCCTTCACCTTTTGCACGTACGCGGCGCGGATTTCTTCTTCGCCGGCATTCAAGGGGATACCTAATATTTCTCTCGCGTCCACTATCTCCGCCTGCCTTTCTTGCCTTTTCGGCCACCCGCCATGGAACGGAACAGACGCGCCTGCAGATCGTCCAGGGACTCGCCTCGCATGGCGGCCTTTTTGGTCTCCTCGAAGAGCAAGCGAGCGAACTCGGGCGGCACGCCGGGTGGAATGGGGAACTCCTCGAAGAGCTCGTCCAGTTCGTCCTCCATCTTGTCGAAATCCTCGCCATCGTCGAACTCGTCGTCGAACTCGTCGTAAGGGTTGACGGGCTCTCCGCGCTGGGCGCGGCAAGTGGGGCACGGGCAGAGATTCTTGGGAAGCAGGTTGCGGTAACTGGGGCCTTGGCCGGGGTACTTGGGGAGCGACTTCGCCTTCTTCTCTTTACGGAGCACTTCCGCGGCCTGTTCGAGAGTGAGAGTGACGGCTTGCGTCCCGAAGTTGCCGCGTGTCAACTCGACGGCCTCTTCCACCAGTTGCATGTCACGCTGCTGGCGCGCCAGTTCGGCCGCGGCGGCGGCACAAACCGCGCGGCGGTCCCCATGGCCCTCCGGCAGCAACTTCGCCCGCAGCAGCAGGAAGCGGGCGTCGGTGACGCCGCCGCGCTCCAATCCGGCGGCGGTGGCGGCGTAAGCCAGCTTCGAATGCGTGGAGCACACCCCCGCCTGGGCCAGATTCTGAAGCTGGTTGGTATCCAGCGACTGGCTGTTGCGCGGAAGCTGTTTGGCGGTCTCCGTGATGTAATTCCAGGGAATATCGAGCTTCATCGCGTTCATGTCCGCGGCCAGAGCCACCACCCGGGCCATGGCTGCGGGAAGCGCGGCGCGCTCGGCTTTGTCGAGCTTTTCGGGCCGTTCCAATGTCTCGAACGGTCCGCGTTTGGCCGTCGTTGCCACACCGAAGATCAGAAGCGACGCCGCCACCCTGCTGCCCAGCAGCCGCTCGATTTCGGCGCGGTGCGCGGCGGCCGTCCGCATATCGAGGCGCACCTTGCTGGCCAAGTAATGCAAAGCGGCCAGGAAGGCGGGGCGGTCGCCCTGTTGCGACTGGGGAAGTGCGGCGATTTCCGCGAGGCGCTCTTCGGCCAGGTGCGGTTTTTTCTGCTGAATGTATTTGATGGTGCTTCCCGACAGCAATTGCAGGCGCGCCCGGCGCACCGCGGGATGCACGCCATCGATCCGCTCCGCCTTGGCCAGGTACTGGAGAGCGGTCGGGAAGGCGTTTCGGTTCGAGGCGTCGTGCATCAGGTAGAGAATCGGTTCGATATCCGTAGGGCGGATCGCGTGCCAGGCTTTGGCCACCTGGTCGGCTTCTCCGTCCTTCTGGCCCTTGGCCCAATCCATCCACTGCGAGAAGGCTTCGAAATGGGGATCGAGCGTGCAGGCGCGTTCGTAGAGCGTCTTTGGAAAGAGGAAGTAGGGCGGTTCTTCGCCCCGCTTCCTAACTTTCGAAAGAATGGATTCGTGAAGCTGCTCGATCAGATCTTCTGGGACCCTGCGGAGGACGCTCGCCATGTGGAGGTACAGGGTGGCCGCTTCGGCCCCGTTGAGGGAGAACCAGCCTTCCGCCGCGGCCTGCTGCCGGAATTCCTCCCACAGGCCGCAAGCCATGGTGAGATCCTCCGGATCGTGGGTCAATTCCATGCCGCGCGCGAACAGTCTGCAGAAATAGGCGTCGTGGCGAGGGCCGCCACCGATGGCCGCTGCCACCTTCCCCTGGTCCATATCGGCCATGGCGCAGCGGACGGAGATGTGTTGCTTGAGCCGCTCGAGACGGTCGGGCGCGTGCAGACTGCATTCGCGCACGGCGGCCTTGACGGCCTGCAGAACCTGGTGGGCGTCGGTGTCGGACTCCAGGGCGTGGTCCAGTTTCTCGAGCGCGTTTCGCAGCGTCAGCGAGTCTTCCGTGGTCAGGGAGACCAGGCGGGCGGCCATCGGCGGGAGCGGCGCGCCGGGTTGCTCGCCGAGCATGGCGCGGATGGACGGGATGAGACGGGCGGGGACCGATTCGGGCGGAATGGCATCCAGGCATTCACGGACGCGTCCGTCTTCGTTGCGGTAGAAGTGTCCGATGGCCCGCACCAGCAGTTTCCAGGGAGCCAGCGGGCTGCGGCGGGATATCTCGGGCAACGCCAGTTCGTCTTCGGAAGAGGGCGTGGCGGTGGCGGCGACGAAGGCCTTCATCAACGCGACAGCGGCCTGCCTGAGGGGATGATCCACGGGCAGGGCCGGACAGGCCGCAAGGCCCGCGAGATCCCAGACTTCTTGCTGCAGCCGCTGTTCGAAGGCGGCGCGGCGCTCGGGCGGCAGGTTTGGATCGGTGAGCGGCGCCAGCAGGTCCGCCAGGCCGGCGCGCGGGGAGGTGAGCGCCTCGAGGCGCGCCTGGGCGGCCGGGAAGCGGCTGCGGACCAGGTCGAAAAGCGACTTCGCCTCCAACTTGAGGTTCTGCTCGTTAAGAGCCTGAATGCGGGCTGCATATGCATCGATCAACAGCCCTTCGGAGGCCGGAGTGCCGTGCGCCTTGTGAAGCTCTTTGGCGCTTTCCACGGCAGCCTTGGTTTTGCCGTTGGCGATCAGTTGCCGGATGCTGGTTTCCGAAGCTGTGAACGGATTCAAGGCGGATGCGGCATTGGGCCTGTTTTCCCGGAATTGTTGCGACACGAGGTCTCAGCCAGTCCTTCCTCTCGGGGGGTAAACATGATTATGATCGATCGGCAACAATTTGTCACGTTGTTGGGCGCGGTGGCAAGTGATCTTAGGCGGCCGGTTGCTCAACCGATCCGGGGAAGCCGCTCCGGCCGGGGGCCAGGGACCCGGAGCCGGCGGCCGGGGGCCCGGGTGACGCATGTTTTCCGGGTATGTCAGTTTATTTTTCACGGCGTTGTAACCTCCTCTGTTTCTGTGGGTTGCAGAGAGGGGTTGAAATCGGGAGACGCATCTGAAGGGTCGTTTTTACAATATGCGTCTCCCGGATCCTTGCGGTGGCTGGTGATTCTGTCGCCTCGTTCCCCGAGGCCGGGGGCTTGACTTGATTACGCCGCAACCCGATTCCCATGTCGAAGTCGCTGACGGTCGTCTTGATCGGTTCCATCAATGCTCCCCCAAAAGGAAAAACCGCTCCACATGAGCAGTCGGTTCAATTTAGAATCAATAACTTATCAGAGAAAACGCCTCAAAGTCGAGGCATTTTCAGGCACCGTACAGGCGGATTGGTGCCGGGTTTTCCTGCTGTCGGGAAGAAACCGAGCGATCTGCGCCGTTTCGAGGGCCGGG
>Ga0116223_10001873_pt1 | contig 20600 bp, 19 predicted proteins | sample Sb_taG_3_FD_90092 | JGI IMG/M metagenome (GOLD analysis project Ga0116223, IMG submission 90092) | Peat soil microbial communities from Weissenstadt, Germany - Sb_50d_a_PC metaG | ecosystem: Environmental > Terrestrial > Soil > Wetlands > Peat | place: Germany: Weissenstadt | collected 2010-09-21 | reverse complement strand
GATGTTCTTGATGCGCCATGCCGGCGGAACCGTCATGCCGTTCTTGATGTCGCGATGGCGCTGGCCGCCGACTTGCAAATCGAGCGTGAGCACGAGCGCACTGCATTTGACCGCCTTCGCCCGCTCGATCAGCGAGCGGACAAAGCCGCGGTCCTTCATCACGTAAAGCTGGAACCAGAACGGCTTGTCAACGGCGGCGGCCACATCCTCGATCGAGCAGATCGACATGGTCGAAAGCGTAAACGGAATGCCCGCTTCCTGCGCGGCGAGGCAGGCCAAGATTTCGCCGTCACCGCGCTGCATACCGCACAGCCCGATCGGCGCCAGAGCAAGCGGCAATGAAACCGGTTCACCGAGGATCGTGGTCGCGGTGCTGCGGCCGGAGACATCGACCAGTATCCGCTGGCGCAGCGTGACGCGCTCGAGATCGGCGCGGTTGGCGCGGAGCGTCTCTTCGGCATAGGAGCCGCTCTCGGCATAATCGAAGAACATGCGCGGCACGCGGCGTCGCCCGGCCTGTCGCAGGTCCTCGATGCAGGTCATTGTTTTCATGGCAAACCCCCGGCTTTCACGCCCCTTTCGAATAGCACAAAGTCTGTCGTACTTCCGCGCCGGCGGAACAGGGGCGCCGCGTGGCGAGTTTACTGTGTGTCACGACAATTCAGACATCGGGAGAGCACCATGATGGACGAATGGGACCGGAACCGGTGGCTGCAACCCGATCACGGCGCGTTTGAGCGCGACGACAAGGACCACCCCGGCAAGTATCGAGGGACGCCGGAAAAGCGCGCAAGGAGGCGCTCGACGACACGCTCGACCGCGGCTTGGAGGACACGTTTCCCGGATCCAATCCGGTGTCGTCACCCAGCCGCCGCCCAGCAAGCGCGACAAGCACAACCCTTGAATGCCGGCCGATGCGGGGCGGCAGTCGACTCCAGGCCATTGATTTGGCTTAAGATTTCGCGGCAGCAGGATGGAGAAAGGGTTACCCGCGCCGGTAAGATTATTGAATATTATTTGAGGCAGATATCACCCCGAACGCGTTAATATCCCGCCTGACTAAGGCGGTGGGGGAACATGGTCCGCAAGTATTTCGGCACCGACGGCATTCGCGGCCGTGCCAACGGCGTGATTACGCCGGAACTCGCGCTCAAGGTCGGGCAGGCCACCGGCGTCGTTTTCCGCCGCGCCGGGCAAGATCGTCACCGCGTGGTGATCGGCAAGGACACGCGGCTGTCTGGCTACATGATCGAGACCGCGCTGATCGCCGGCTTCACCTCCGTAGGCATGGACGTGCTGCAACTCGGCCCGATGCCGACGCCCGCCGTCGCCATGCTGACGCGCTCGATGCGCGCCGATCTCGGGGTCATGATTTCGGCCTCGCACAACCCCTTCGACGACAACGGCATCAAGCTGTTCGGGCCCGCCGGATACAAGCTCTCGGACAAGGTCGAGCACCAGATCGAAGCCCTGATCGACAGCGACATGACCGCGAAGCTGGCGAAGAGCACGGAGCTCGGGCGCGCCAAGCGCATCGACGGCGTTCACGACCGCTATATCGAATTCGCCAAGCGCACGCTGCCGCGCAATCTCTCGCTCGAAGGCCTGCGCGTCGTCATCGACTGCGCCCACGGCGCCGCCTATCGGGTCGCACCCGAGGCGCTGTGGGAGCTCGGCGCCGACGTCATCTCCATCGGCGTCGAGCCGGATGGCTTCAACATCAACCGTGACTGCGGCTCGACCGCGCCCGACGCACTCTGCCGCAAAGTGCGCGAGCTGCGCGCCGATATCGGCATCGCGCTCGACGGCGACGCCGACCGCGTGGTCATCGTCGACGAACAGGGCCAGCTGATCGACGGCGATCAGCTTTTGGCGGTGATCGCGGGAAGCTGGCGCGAAGACGGCAGGCTGGCCAAACCCGGCATTGTCGCCACCGTCATGTCCAATCTCGGCCTCGAGCGTTATCTGGAGTCGCTCAAGCTGTCGCTGGTGCGCATGCCGGTCGGCGACCGCTACGTGCTCGAGCATATGCGCGAGCACGGCTACAATGTCGGCGGCGAGCCGTCCGGCCATATCATTTTGTCCGATTACACCACGACCGGCGACGGCTTCATCGCCGCTTTGCAAGTGCTTGCGGTGGTGAAGAAACAGGACAAGCCGGCATCCAAGGTGTGCCACCGCTTCGCGCCATTGCCGCAAGTGCTCAAGAACGTGCGCTACCGCAGCGGCAAGCCGCTGGAAAATTCCAAAGTGCGCTCGGCCATCGAAGATGCGGAGCAGCGCCTTGACGGGCACGGCCGGCTGGTCGTGCGGCCGTCGGGAACCGAGCCGGTGATCCGCATCATGGGCGAAGGCGACGACAAGGAGCTTGTCGAGGAAGTCGTCGACGGCATCGTCGACGCACTCACCGATCACGCGGCTTAAGACCCAGGTCTAGCCGCGCGATTTGAGGAACTGGGCAAACGCCTTCAGCGTCATTTCCGAGACATGGTGCTCGATGCCTTCGGCATCGGCTTCGGCGGACTCGGTCGGAACGCCGAGCGCGCAGAGCAAGTCGACGACAAGCCGGTGGCGGACGCGCACGCGGTCGGCCAGCGCTTGTCCCTTCTCGGTGAGGAAGACCCCGCGATACGGGCGCGCGGTGGCCAAGCCGGCGCGTTTGAGGCGCGAAATCGTCTTCACCGCGGTGGCGTGGGAGACGCCGAGCCGGCGGGCGATGTCGGTGGGCCGCGCTTCGCCGGCGCCGGAGAGCAAATCGGCGATCAGCTCGACGTAATCCTCCAGCAGGGCCGTCGACTGCGCCGAGCGAGTCTTGCCGAAACGGCGCGCCTGGGTGCCTTCCGCGGGGAGCTTTTCCGCAGTGTCCGCGCCCTTGTGTCTTGCCGTGTCCGCCATCGCCAAAGCCACGTTTCGCACCGATCCGGCCGGCGAGCCGAGACCATATTTTTCCGATCGTGTCAAAATATAGCCGATGCTACATTTTGTAACCATTGACGCAATCGGCATGCCGCCATAAAATGTAATTGATGCTACAATTTTCAGTAAGTGCTTCATATCGGCCGCGATGACTAATCTGACCGACCGGCATAGAGGATCGCTATCAGAACGCGCCGTGGCCACGGCACGGCAGGTGCTGGACGGACAGCGCGGCGGCGTGCGCGCTTACGCGGTGTTCGCCGGCCCCGCGGTCATCGCCTCGATCGCCTACATGGACCCGGGTAATTTCGCCACCAATATCCAGGCGGGAGCGAAGTACGGCTACAGCCTGCTCTGGGTGGTGTTGCTCGCCAATCTGATCGCGATGTTGCTTCAGGCGCTCTCCGCCAAGCTCGGCATCGTCACCGGGCGCAATCTCGCGGAACTGTGCCGCGACCACTTTCCGCAGCCGATCGTTTGGGTGATGTGGATCGTCAGTGAAATCGCCGCCATGGCGACCGATCTCGCCGAGTTTCTCGGCGGCGCCATCGGACTCTCGCTGCTGTTCCAGATGCCACTGGTTGCCGGCATGGGCGTCACCGCGGTCGTCACCTACGGTCTGCTGATGTCCGAACGTTTCGGCTTCCGGCCGCTCGAGCTGATCATCGGCGCCATGGTGAGCCTGATCGGTCTTTGCTATCTCGCCGAGTTGTTCATCGTTCCGGTCGATTGGGCGTCGGCGGCCTTCCATAGCTTCACGCCGCAGATTGCCGATGCCGAGGCGCTACTCTTGTCGGTAGGCATCATCGGTGCGACCGTGATGCCGCACGCGGTCTATCTGCATTCCGGCCTGACGCAAGCGCGCATGCCGGTCCGCAACGACGACGAGCGACGCAAAGTGCTGCGTTTTTCGAATCAGGAGGTCATCGTCGCGCTGGCCATCGCCGGCCTCATCAACATGGCTATGGTGATGATGGCCTCAGGCGCGTTTCACGCCGGCCATCCCGAGGTCGCCGAAATCCAGACGGCCTATCACACGCTGACCCCGCTGCTTGGCGTCGGAGCGGCCGGAGTGTTTTTGCTTTCGCTCATTGCGTCGGGCGTGTCGAGCTCGACGGTGGGGACGATGGCCGGCCAGATGATCATGCAAGGTTTCGTTGGTTTTCGCATCCCGGTCTGGGTGCGCCGGCTGGTCACCATGGTGCCGGCTTTCGTCGTCGTGGCGATCGGCGTCAACGCGACCAGTGCGCTGGTGGTCAGCCAGGTCGTGCTCAGCATCGCGCTGCCGCTACCGATGATCGCGCTCATCATTTTCACTGGCAGGCGCGACATCATGGGCGCCTTCGTCAATGGCCGCCTGACCCGCATCGCGGCGCTGGTCGGCACCGCCGTGGTTTTGCTGCTCAATATCTTCCTCATCGTGCAGACGCTGGGGATCAGCCTTCCCGGGCTTTCCGCCGTGCACTGACGCAGGCGAACGAGCCTCAAAGGCCCGGCGCGCAGGTGTTCAATTTTGCACATCAAAACCGCGATGGTGCACGCATAAACGAGCCGCCATTCGTGCTTATTGGCCGTGCGAATCCAAGAGCCGCGCGATGACGCAAGCGGCCTGTCCGTGGGGAACCATCATGCACAAACTGACGGCGGCGTCCGCGATCGCGGCGCTGGCGCTGTTATGGAGCGCCTTGTCGGCCGGCGCCCAGCAATTGGGCACGGCTCACGAAGCCAAGGCGATGCTTGAACGCGCCGTCGTTGCGCTCAAGGCCGACCAGGCAAATGCACTGAGCGAATTCAACGACAAGAGCAACAAACAATTCCACGAAAACGATCTTTATGTTTTCTGCTTCAACGCCACCACCGGCAACACGCTGGCGCATCCAAACCCCGCGCTCATGGGCACGGATGTGCGCGCCTTCAGGTTCAAGGACGACCCGATCGGACAAAGATTATTTGATGCCGCCAAGGGCGCGGGCATTGCCACCGTGGATTACGTTTTTCCCAAACCGGGAACAATCGAGCCGGTCCCAAAGGAATCCTTCGTGACTCGAATAGGCGACCTCGGCTGCGGCGTCGGCTACTACAAGTAACCGGCCGGATCGCCATCGCAGGAAGATAAAACTGGAGACGAGACCGCCAAGCGGTCTCGCCGTAGTCCGGTTAGACGGTCTTCAAATTCTCGGCGGCCGATTTACCGGTCTTGCGGTCCACCACGACCTCGAACGCGACTTTCTGGCCTTCCCGCAGTTCACGCAGTCCGGCGCGCTCGACGGCGCTGATATGAACGAAGACATCCTTGCCGCCGCCGTCGGGTTGGATGAATCCATAGCCCTTCTGTGCGTTGAACCACTTCACTGTTCCGTTGCTCACGGGACACTCCTGCTTAGAATCAAGACTATGAGCCGCGCGAGATGCACGGCCCGGTTCGCTCGAGATTTTGGTGAAAGATCGTCAGTCAGGCGCGGTTTTCGTCGCTGCGTGGCCTAGTCGTTCGGCCGAAAACTCGATCCCGCCTATTTAGCGAGAACTCGCCTTGTTCGCAAGGGCGCGCCGAGCCCATGGCGCCGCCGCGCCACTCGCCGGTTTCAGTGTCACGCGCCGTTCACAGTCCACTCCGGGATGATCTCGCCGATCAGGCCGGCGTCATATTGGGTAAAAAACAGGCGGCCGTCGGACGCGGCAGTGATGCAGCGCGCGCCACTGCCTGGTGTGGGAATGTCATATTCGCCGATCACGGCGCCGTTCGCGTCCATTCGACCGATTTTGTTAGAAAAATTTTCAGTGAACCAGACGTCGCCGTCGGCCGTTACGGCGATGCCGCGCACCGACGCGTCCGGCGTCGGAACCGCGAATTCGACGACGGTGCCGTCGCCGGCGATGCGGCCGACGGCGTTGGCGCCGGTATCGACAAACCAGATGCCGCCGTCCGGATGCAGCGCCATGGCGCGCGGCGCGCTGTCGGGACTTGGGATGGGAAATTCGGTGACTTCGCCATCGATTGTGACGCGACCGATGCGGCCAGCACCGGCTTGGCTGAACCAGAGCGCGCCGTCGCGCACGACGATGGAAAGCGGGCGGCTTCCAGGCGTAATGCCAGTGGCAAACTCGGTGACGCGGCCCTGCGGAGTGATGCGGCCGATCCGGTCGGCATCGCCTTCGGAAAACCAGACATTGCCATCGGGCCCAAGCGCGATCCCGTCAGGACCGGCGTTGGCGGTCGGCAGGGCGAATTCGGCGATGGCGCCGTTGCGGCCGATGCGACCGATGCGGTTGCCGGTCTTCTCGGCGAACCAAAGATTGCCGTCGGCGCCGACCGCGATGCCGATCGGCGTGGAATTGGGTGCGGGCAGCGCGAATTCGCGGAAGCTGCCGGCGCGCGGATCGAAGCAGCCGATCTGCGAAGCGCCGCTTTCGCAGAACCACAAGTTTCCGTCGGGTCCCTCGACGGCGATGTAAGGCTTGCTGTCGCGCGTCGGAATCCGGTGTTCGCGGATGACGGGCTTTGCGCGTCTGCGCGTCGTGCTTGGCCGCGTCGACGGAGCGTGTGGAGTCATGCGCAGGCTATCCTTTTTGCTTTCCGTTCGCTTTCGCGCCGGCATTGGTCGCCTGCCAGACGCGCGCCGGCGTCAGTGGCATGTCGATATGCTCGACGCCGAAGGCCGCCAGCGCGTCGAGCACGGCATTGACTACCGTCGGCGGCGCGGCGATCGTTCCCGCCTCGCCGATGGCCTTGATGCCGAGCGGATTCGTCGTGGCCGGAATCTCCACCAGCTCGGACTGGATCAGCGGGAAGTCGGCTGCGCGGGGCATGCCGTAATCGAGGAAGCTGCCGGTCAGCAATTGACCGGATCCATCGTAGACGACGTTTTCGAGCAAGGCCTGCCCGACTCCCTGGGCAATGCCGCCGTGAATCTGCCCTTCGCAGATCGACGGATTGATCACCATGCCGAGATCGTCGACGGCGGCGAAGCGGTCGATGCGGACCGTGCCGGTTTCCGGATCGACTTCGACTTCGCAGGCTTGGCAACCGTTCGGATAATTGGGCGCACCGCCCGGCCGGCCCGAATACGTGCCGACGCCGTCGAGCCCGAGACCGAGCTTCAAGACCGGACCTACGGGCGCAAAGAAAGCGCGGGCCACGTCGGCGATCGACATGCGCTTGTCGGTCCCCACCACCGTGTAGGTTCCGGCCTTGAACTCGATGTCGGCGGGCGCCGCCTCCATCAGCGCGCCGGCCATTTCTCTGCCGCGCGCGATCACCGCGTCGGCGGCGACGCGCAAAGCGTTGCCGCCGACCAGCGAGCTGCGTGCCGCAAACGTACCGCGCCCGAACGTCACCTTGTCGGTATCGCCCTGGATGTAGTTGATCGCCTCGAACGGCACCCCGAGCCATTCGGCCACGAGCTGCGCAAATGCGGTGGCGTGCCCCTGGCCGTGCGAATGGGTGCCAGCGATGATCGTCACCATGCCGCCGGGATCGAAGCGCAGCTCCATGCGTTCGTTGAGGATGCCACCGAGCTCGATATAGGGCGTCACCGCGCGCCCGCGCAGCTTGCCCTGACGCTCGCTCGCCTTGCGCCGCGCGGCAAAGCCGTCCCAGTCGGAAAGCGCCAGGCATTTGTCCATCATTTTTTCGAATTCGCCGCTGTCGTAACTGTGATGGGTCGGCGTGTGATACGGCAGCGCGTCGGGCTTGATGAGATTGCGCCGCCGCAGTTCGACCCGGTCGATGCCCGTTACCTGCGCCGCACGCTCGATCAGGCGCTCGATGAGATAGATCGCCTCGGGCCGGCCGGCGCCGCGATAGACCGACGTCGGCGCGGTGTTGGTGAACACGGCGCTGGTGCTGATATCGATGGTCTGCACATCGTAGAGACTGGGGATGAACATCAACGACCAGAACAGCGGTGCGGTCGCCGCCCCCCACCAATAGGCGCCGAGCGCCTGGTAGGCTTTGGATCTGATGGCGAGAAACTTGCCGTTCGCGTCGAGGCAGAGCTCGCCATAGACGACCTGATCGCGGGCGTGATTGTCGCAGAGCAGGCTTTCGCTGCGGGTCGCGGTCCATTTGACCGGGCGCCCGCAGCGCTTTGCCGCCCAGAGGACGAGAACGTCATCAGGATAGATATTCGCCTTCATGCCAAAGCCGCCGCCGACATCGGGCGAAATCACCCTGATCTTCGATTCCGGGACATGCAGCACGAAAGCGGACAGCGCGGTGCGTACGCTGTGCGGATCCTGCGAGGTGGTGTAGAGCGTGTATTTGCCGTCCGCGGCGTCGTAGCCGCCAAGCGCACAACGCGGCTCGATCGGATTGGCCGTGACGCGGTTGTTCACGAGGCGCAGGGAGGCGACGTATTTGGCGGCCGCGAACGCGGCGTCGGTGGCGGCCTTGTCACCGAATGCGATCGTGACCCCGATATTGCCGTTCGGACAATCGTCCCAGATTTTCGGCTCCTGCGGCTTGGCCGCCTGTTCGACGTCGATGAGCGCGGGAAGCAACTCGTAGTCCACGACGACGCGTTCGGTGGCGTCGCGCGCCTGCGCCTCGGTCTCGGCGACGATAAAGGCCACGCGGTCGCCGACGCAGCGGACGCGGTCGGCGAGCAGCACCGGACGCGTGGTCGGAAATCCTTTCGGTCCGCCCCAGGATTCGGGCATGAAAAACGGCGGGATGCCGCCGATCTTATCGGCCTCCGCATCGGCTCCGGTAAGCACGCACACGACCCCCGGCGCAGCCTTGGCGGCGCGCACATCGATCGATCTGATCGCCGCATGGGCGTGGGGCGAGAGCACCGCCACGCCGTAGCATTGGCGCGCAAGCTCGAAGTCGCCGACATACTGGCCGCTGCCGGTGGCGAAGCGCTGATCCTCGACCCGCCGTACCGCCTATCCGATGCCGAACTTGGTCATGGCCCCCTTGGTCGTCTTCGCTTCACGCGCGCAGTTAGACCGATCGAGATCATAGGCGAGCTTGTCTCGTCTCGGAAGCCGCCCGGGCGTCGGGATTGGCGGCACACGGTTGAGCACAAGCGGCAAAGTGCCGTACGCTGACGCAAACGTGCGCGGGAGGAGCATTCATGCGGATTATCGATCTTTCGGTTGCGCTCAAGGCTGGGATTGCTTCGGATCCGCCGAGCATGCTGCCCAGCATCGAATATCGCGACCACAAGCAAGGCGCCAAGGAATTCGCGACCACGTTTCCCGGGCTCAGGCCCGGGCAACTCCCCGATGGCGAAGGGGCGGCGATCGAGCACGTGAGCATCTCCACCCACAACGGCACCCATCTCGACGCGCCGTGGCATTTCGCCAGCACGATGGATGGCGGCAAGCCGGCACTGAAAATCGATCAGGTGCCGCTCGAATGGTTCTTTTCCTCCGGCGTGAAGCTCGATTTCCGCAACAAACCGGACGGCTATGTGTGCAAGGCCGATGACGTCAAACGTGAGCTCGTCCGCATCGGCTACACGCTCAAGCCGCTCGACATCGTCTTGGTGAATACGTCGGCGGCGGCCTTCTACGGTCAGCCCAACTTCATCGACAAAGGCTGCGGCATGGGTCGCGAGGCGACCCTGTTCCTGACCAAGCAAGGCGTGCGCGTCACCGGCATCGACGGGTGGAGCTGGGACGCGCCGTTCTCGTTCACGCGCAAGCGCTTTGCCGAAACCGGCGACGCCAGCCTGATCTGGGAGGGGCACAAAGCCGGCCGCGAGATCGGTTATTGCCACATGGAAAAGCTCACCAATCTCGATCTCTTGCCGCCATTCGGTTTCAAGGTGTGCTGCTTCCCGGTCAAGATCGAAGCGGCCTCGGCGGGCTGGACGCGCTGCGTGGCGCTATCGGACGACTAAATTGAATCCGCAGCGCGCGAGCGGGTTGCGATAGCGCGGTAACGCGCGTGAACGCACTATGCCGGCGCGAGCGCGCTGCGGAAAAGAACTGAACTGGCAGCGCGCGAGCGGGTTGGCGGGCGGCGCGAGCGCGCTGCGGAAAAAGGGAGAGCGGAATGGACCGGTTCAGTTTCGGGCCACGCGACAACAGCATCATTCAGATTGCCTACTCGGTTGCCGACATTGAGGAGGACATGCGCCGTTACACGGAGCTGCTGCATGTCGGCCCGTGGTTTTTGGTCGGCCCGTTCGTGCCGCCCAAAGGTGTTTATCGCGGCGCGCCCACCAAGATGCGGGTGAGCCTCGCCTTCGCCTACACCGGCGAGCTCATGATCGAATTGATCGAGCAGCACGACCGGGAGCCGTCCGTTTTCCAGGAGATGCTGAAAGCGCGTGGAGCGCACGGCTTTCATCACTGGGCGATCGGTGCCCGCGACTTCGAAAAGACCGCCGCGCTTTACCGCGCGCGCGGATACCAGGAAGCATTCTCCGATACCGCTCCCGCCCCGCTTTCCTGCCGCGTCATCTATTTCGACACCGGCCGCGATTTGCCCGGCCTGCTCGAAGTGATCGAGATCAACACCGCGACGGAGGAGGTTTATCGCGGGATGTACCAGGCCGCCCGGGAATGGAACGGAAAAGATCATATCGTGCATCGCAGCTGAGCGCGATGGCATGAACCCGAGCGATCAACGTTTGCACGATATGAGGCGCGGCGATTGTTCTGATATTACGCGCCTGCTGGCGCTCCCTACGGATGAGTGAAAAGATGTTGTGGCTAAGGGGGTTAGCCAATTTGGCGGCTTGTAGAATTGCCATTGGAGCACAATAGGTTTTTTTGGAATTGGCAAACCTGCACAGCTTGAGTAGCAGTAGAAGGAACGCAGCTGACCCCCAGCGCGTCGCCGGCGTGGCCACGGCCCCAGATAACGGCGCCGAACCGGCGGCAAAACGTTGCGGTGCAACAAAAAAGAAATGAAAGGATAGCAGCCATTGCGCGTTCGTTGTTGGGGGAGGAGGCAGCCTCCAGATGGAGCAATGCATGGCGAGCCGCATCTGGGTTCCATCTTTGGTGGTGCTTACGTTTTTGCTCGGCACGGCGGGCGTGCGCGCGCAAAGCGTCGGCCCCGACGAAGCGGTAAAACCTGACGGCGCCGTCAGCCAGCCACTGGCGCTCACCGCGGCGCGGCGCAGCGCGATCTATAACGCCGTGGTGAGAGAGCGGGTGGCGCCCCTCAGGCAGCGCTATCCCGGTAACGGTTGGCGCGCTGTCGCGCTCGGTCCGGCTCTCCGAACTGCCCGACCAGACGGCGGGCCGCAATGCCTGGGCGACGTACCTCAAATACGCCTTAGTGGAAGACGATGTCGTGGTCGTCGACCCGATCAGAATGCGCGTCGTCGATGTCATCCACGGCGGCGCAAGACCAAAAGTCGTCCGCAAGCCGCAACGCCGTAGCGTGTAGCCAAGCGAACAGCGATGTCCCCCAAATCCTCCGCCAAGCCTGCTGTGAAGATTGTCGCCAAAACAGCTGCAAAGCCCGCCGGGCCGGCATTCCCCACCGCGGCGCCCGCGGAAGCGGCGTTCACCATCACCGCCAGCCAGCCAGGCCGGCCGCCTCGCGCGCTCAAATCCGGCGACACGTTCGTGGTGCTCGACAGCCGCGGCGACATCGGCGCCTCGTCAGGCGGATCCGCCGGCCTGTTCCATCAGGACACGCGGCACCTCGCGCGCCTCGAATTGCTGGTGAACGACGCGCCACCGCTCCTGCTCGGCTCCAATTTGCGCGATGACAATTCGGCGTTCATCGTCGATCTGACCAATCCCGATCTGATGGCCGGCGAGCGCATGATTTTGCCGACCTGTTCGAGGTCCGCGGCTCGCATCGCGCTGCGGGGCCACTCGACGACGAAGCTGCGCGGCGCCGACCAGGTGCTGCTGGTCTATCACGGCTTGGACGCCAGGGTGCGGCGCACGGCGCTCTCCTTCGATCCGCAGCCGGATCGTCTCGCAACCGATAGCGCCATCTACGACCTTCACCTCGAGCCGGGTGAGATGCGGCCGACCTTTCTTGCCGTGAGCTGCGATGAGACCGCCACACGGCCGCCGCCGTTCCTGCGCGGGCTGATCGCGGCGCGCCGGGAAATGCGCGAGCAGGCGCGCGAGCGCACCTCGGTCGAAGCCTCGAATGATCGTTTCAACGAGATCCTCTGCCGCTCCGCCGCCGATCTCGCGATGCTGATGACGGATACGCCTCAGGGCCGTTACCCCTATGCCGGTATCCCCTGGTACGCGACCACTTTCGGGCGCGACGGCCTGATCACCGCCTTGCAAATGCTGTGGTGGTCGCCGGAAGTGGCGCGCGGCGTGCTGCGCCGCTTGGCCGCCGCCTATCAGGCCAAGACGAACTCACCGGCGTGCCGCAGGCCATGGCCTCGATCATCACCAGGCCGAACGGCTCCAGCCGGTAGATCGGAACGAGCAGGACGATCGCGCCGCTTAAGAATTCGGATTTGTCCTTGTCGGCGATCTCGCCGATGAAATCGATATTTGCCGACTTGAGCATCGGCGCAATTTGCTCGACAAAATAATCTTGGTCAGCTTTGTCGACTTTCGCCGCGACCTTGAGCGGCACGCCGCAATGCTGCGCGATGCAGATGGCGCGGTCGATGCCTTTCTCCGGCGCGATGCGGCCGAGGAACGCGAAATAGCTGGGCTTGACCGGCTTCGGCGCCAGGAGCCGCGCAGGGAGCCCATGATGAACCGTGCGCACCCAATGCGCCTGCGGCAGCGGCCGCCGCTGCGAATTAGAGACCGACACCACCGGCACCGACTAAAAAGTGTCGAACATCGGCTGGTGCTCCGGCAGGTCGAGCCGACCATGCAGCGTGGTCACGAACGGCGTCGACTGCCGCGAAAACAGCGAGAAGGGATAATAGTCGAGGTGGAAGTGGAGGAAATCGAAAGTCGCTGGCGCGCGCTCGCAATGTTACAAGCCGCCTGTAGAATTAGGAAGGCGCCGCTCCAATTCGCGCGCCGCTAAAGTGTTCCGCTGCGCTCGCTCGAAACCCTGAATCGGTCACAGGACTTCGCGCCGCACCTCCGAAAGCTGGCTCCGGCCCAACATCAGACATTGGTCGACTCGGGCGAACGGTTCAGGACCGTTAGGGTCTCACTGGATTTAGGCCACTGAAGCCGGCAGGCTTATGTGATTGGAAGGTAAGGCCGCGGAACTCGCGCTCTTGACACAGTGCCGAGCCGGCACATCGTAATGTCAGCTCATTTCTCCAGCGACCGCACTTCTTCGAGGATGACGGAGTTGAGGATTTTCTCCAGGCGGACTAACGCTCGGGCAACCGTCGCGCCATCCATCACGCGATGATCATAGATGATCCGCACATCGACCAAGCCATCGTCGGTCATAACGCCGTAGTTGAGCAGCGTTGTCAGGGGGGAAAGAGGATGCAGCGATTCAGCATTTAGCGCCGAGTATACGGACACCCCGAAAGTCCCGAAAAAATTTCCACGCTGGCGACCGACATTCAGGCCGATCCACCACAATGTCCGACGTAAGGGTCGCGGCAGGCGCGAGAACCGCATCCATCGCCGAAATTCTTTAATCTCGTGCAGTGGAGCGGTTGTGGCCTGTTGGAGATGCCGTCCGATGTCCTGCAGAGCCTGATGCGCCGGATCTTTGATCGAGACGGGACAGAGGGCGGGCTCGCCCCGGTAGTCGCGCTCGATGATGATATTGGCCTTGCTCGTGGTAACTTCGTACAAATGGGGCCAGGGAATCTTAACGTACGCCCGTCGCAGCTGGGGAACTTCTTCTGCTAACAAGGCATAAGCCTTTGTGAAGATGGCGGTCCACGGCGGCCGATCCCGGCAAGCGGCACGTGCAGCAACCAGCGGAGCGAGTGACATGCGCTTCTGGACCGGAACGGTTGGAACGCCGCGCGCAAAATAGAGTAAGTCGATCACCATCCGCCGCTGCACCGACAATCGGATTGCTCGCCCGCGCATTCAATTCTCTCCGAAACAGAGACGGAAGCTACAGGATCCAAGGGATGAGGCGCTTCGTGTGGTCCATATACCTAAGATAGTCATTGCCGAAATATTCTAGCATCATCCGTTCCTCCTGTCGGACCCGAAAAGCATAAAGGACGGCGACTCCTAAGAGTCCAGATGCGCCCGCAAACCAATTGGGCAATAGCAACATCTGAGCGAGTGACAGGAGAAAAAACGAGGAATACATCGGATGCCGGATAAGCCGATAGACGCCGGTTATTACGAGCACATGCCGCTCGCGGACTTCAAGTGAGATGGACCAATTCCGGCCCAGATCCATGTGGCTTCGGCGAAACAGCCACAATGCTGCGCACAAAGTCACCAGCCCAAGCCAAGCGATCGCTGGGATAAATGGACGATCGAGCGACGCTGGAAATCCAGTCAAAGCGTATGCCGCCGGGATCACGAACAACCCAATAAGAGCAAAGCCGAGGATGCTCGACTCCCGCCGACCAAAACGCGACTTACTGACTGCAACTTTCTTCGCCCGTCGCTCAAACGGAAATCGGATGATGTACCAACCGGCGATACCGGCAAACCAGATGACTACACAGACTGTCCCTATCGCCATGACGTGATCTTGAAAAACCGGTGGCAGTCGACTATTTTCCCGTGCCTTTTCCTATCGCGGGTGTGGCTTATTCTCGACCTTAACTGAACTTGCGCTGCAATAAAAACATGTGTGAGCGGCTGATATGAATCGCGGGAGCCTGCGCGTTCCTTCTCTAGGTATAATTGCGTTCCTAAGTCTGGGAATAATGGCGCCCTCGTCGTCTAAGGCCCGCGACGTCGTCCACCTCAGTGGCTACTCGGCGGGCACAATCGTTGTGAAGACCAGCCAGCGGCGTCTTTATTACGTTGTCGGCAGCGATGACAAAGCGATTCGCTATCCGGTAGGCGTTGGCAGGGCGGGCATGGCTTGGTCGGGAACGGCTTACATCCAAGGCAAGTATTTGAAACCTGCATGGTCGCCGCCTGACATGATCAAGCGTGAAAATCCTCGGATACCGAATGTCATTCCAAGCGGCAGCTCAGCAAACCCGATGGGGGCGGCGGCAATGACCCTGAGCGGCGGCGGGGAATACGCCATCCATGGCACCAATAATCCAGCGTCAATTGGCAGGTTCGTCTCTCATGGCTGCATCCGCATGTACAACAGCGACATCATGGATCTTTATGAACGCGTGAGTCTGGGAACAAAAGTGGTCGTGTTGCCCTAATCGTCCTCTTATTCAAGCAAGCAAGGAAACAAAATGAGGCGCCCTGCAATCTCATTGCTGCTGATTGCCGGCGCGACCCTTGCGAGCTCGGTATCACCTGCGCTCGCTTATTGGCAGTTCGTCGCGAAGGGCCCAAACGGCGAACGGCAGGCTTCTCCCCATTTTAGCACCGAAAAAGAATGTAAGGCCGCGCTCAAGGTCACTGAGTCGAGTTTGGAAAAAAAATACCCAGAGCGCTATCCACTGGTCGGAAGCTGCGAGGAATTTCATTGAGCGGATTCGCGATTGCAATATCATGAGGGGATATCGCGGCGGTTTCCAGATTGATGATGTAAATCAAAGACTTAGATTAACTGCGGCTCCATCTCAAAAGAGCCGCCCTATTTCTTTTGCCCTACACTGTGGCTTTTCTGCACTAGTTCGCGGCTCGAGCATGTAGTTACGTGTGCTTACAGTCACGCGAATTGGGGTGGTCGCCATGAATAAAGTCTTCGCTATTGTTTGTTCGCTGGCATTGGCATTAAGCGTTGCTGGTTGCGCGGGCAAAGGCAAGTCCCCGGTCGGCAAGGGGAAAGCCCCTCCGCCTCCCGTCGTAACGAAGGGCTAGTTTCGGCTGAACGATCGCGCAGGCCAGCTCATTACGCGATCGTTCATTGACGGCCTATGGACGATTCCCAGGCGATCCTTGGGGAAGCCGTTTGATGCCCAGTCCAACTCTGGTTCTTTTTATGAGCAACTGGCGTTCCGGTTGGGGAGCTAGTCATGAGGTACGATTTAGACAGCGCCGCCGTCTTGCTGTTCGTAGCAGGTTTGGCGGCTACTGTAGGGCTGCAATCTCCCTTAGCCCGCGCGCAGGACGCTAACGCCGAAACTCGCGTTACTGAACCTGTTGCGTCGTCCGTGACAATGGCACTCTCAAAAAAGACCACGTCGGCGGCCAAAACTGCGGCCGCCGGCCATTACGCTCCGGACACTCCGGTCAAGCGGTATTTTGTCGAGTTTCGCGCGCGCAATGCCGCGAGCTATGGCCATATGTACGTTATGTACGGCGAAGTAAACGATCGGCAGGAAATCATAAGGAGCGAGATCGCTGGCTTCTATCCGGCTGGCGATAGGCGGGATTGCCTGAATTGTAGCGTCTACAACTGGACGGTGGGGCATGTGCTACCTGTCCCGTCCGAAATTGGAGCAAGCGACGGCGATCTTGAAGAACAATATGTACTGGCCCGCTTTCGCGTCTGGATAGATGCCGCTCAGTACCAAAGGTTAGTGGCTTATATCAGACAGCGGAAAGCTCACATAACTCCTTGGAATGCATTCTTTAACAATTGTGTAACCTTCGGACGAGACGTCGCGGTGTTCATGAACCTGAAGGTTCCCTTTGCAATCGCGGCAGCACCGAGCATTGTGATGTTCCCGGAGACCTTGGTGAACATGCTTCGCGAAGCCAATGGGGTGAAGAAAGAGCAAGCCCCGCTCAAGGACGCGTCCGGGTCGCTTCCGGCTGAGGTCGCGCCGAAGGCGCACGGTGCAGTCAAGCCGCAGCCTACGGCAGCGAAAACGTCACACGCGCCTTCAAATTCGCAGGAGCCGATAGCTAGTTTGCTGGACCAGAATACGGCCGCGCCGAGCACGGTCCACTGACGCTATTATTGATTTAGCTATATCATCAAGACTGACCAGTTTTGCTTATCATTCGTAAGCTGTGCGGTCCGGCGGCTGAGCTACGCTATTGCTAACGTTGCCCCCAATAGAAGGTGAGTGGGAATTCGCGGAGGCCGCGGCGCCCAGCGTGGGTATTCTTCGTGCGCTCTAACAATTTGGAAAACCGCGAAATGATCGTTGAAAAGGCGAAATCGATCGGACCGGTGGCAGCTACAAAAAAAAGATTCCGCCAACCGATGTCCAAGCGTTTTCGTTTTCCCGGTTTGCTATTGTTGGCGCTCCTGCTGAATCTCTGCTGGACTGCTAGTGATGCGCAGGACCAAAGCGGCTCAGACGCCCCCTCCGCCGCCTGCCTTGCCTTTAAAAACGGATTGACGCTCGGCGCAACACTCGCGCACACTAGGGCGAAGTTGAAAGCGGGCGAGCCACTAACTATCGTCGCGCTCGGCTCCTCGTCCACAACCGGTTTCGGAACTTTTGGACATGGCGGGGCCTTCCCCGACGTGATGAAGGAGGAGTTGTCGCGGTTGCGCTCCTCCGGCAGAATCGAGTTGATCAACAGCGGTCGTATCATGGAGGACCTAGCCGACAACATCAGTCGAATCGACGCCGACGTCCTGCGCTACAAGCCCGATTTGCTGGTGTGGCAGATCGGAACCAACGACGTGGTGTGGCGGGGTATTGCCGACAACGCGAAGGAAATGCTCAGCGATTCCGTGAGGCGGCTCAAGACCGCCAAAATCGACGTCGTGCTGCTGGATCTCCAGTATGCGCCGCTCGTGCTCGCGACTACGCGCTATATTCGGATGGAAAAAATAATCGAAGATGTCGCGGACGAGCAGAAAGTCGGCTATTTTCCACGATTTCTGATGATGAAGCGGGCGATCGAGGGGGGCGTCACAGGGCTGGTCTCGTGGGACGGCCTCCACAACTCCGCTGAAGGCTATAAGTGTGTTGGTCTCGCGCTCGCACAAATGATCGACGCTGCTGCCCGGTAATAAGTGGGATCCACGCCTTAACAACTGCGCATTCCGACGACTTACCGCCTGCAGAGACCCTGAGATTGCGGTGGATGGTAAATGGTTCGTGACGGAGGCCGCTAACTGATCAGCGCCGCTGCTACCGGCGCGGTTCTAGGCCTAGTGGTTCAGTGCGGCGGACAGGCGACTACGCAAAAAAACGCGAAGTCCACAAGCTAGATATTGAAAGTCCGTTGAAAGTGGATTTTTAGGAAACTGTAAATCACTGAAAACGCTGGCGCTCCCTACGGGAATCGAACCCGTGTTTCAGCCTTGAGAGGGCCGCGTCCTAGACCGCTAGACGAAGGGAGCCTGCGTTTTTGGAATAAACCCCGAATGGCGGAGGCGTGCAAGCGGTGCGTCATTCCGGAAGCCGAGCGACCCGCCTTCGCTCGCCTTGCGAGCTACGGCGGGTTGAGTCCGCCGAAGCGCGGAGCGCGAAGGCGGAAGCGAGGCTGTCCGGAATCCATATCCACTATTTTCGAGGGGAAGCCTTGTGCCCGACTGCAAGTGTGCGTGGTTATGGATTCCGGGTTCGCCGCTTCGCGGCGCCCCGGAATGACAGCTGCTTCACGGCTCGGTGGCGAACCGGATGCGACCAGTCTCCTTGAGCGTCTTGGCGTCGAAGGTGCAAATTTCCGTTGCACCGCCGATATCGAGCGTGACCACGATGCGATCGTCGGCCAGGGAACTTCCGACCACGCGCGCCCCCTTCGGCAAGACGATGATGCCCTCAGCGGTCGCGGCGGCGCCCCCGGCGCGGAAAACACGGTAGCCGACGACGCTCACCACCGCAGCGATTGCGATGAGTGTGGTGAGACCGGATATGATCATGAGCAAGCGCACCCGCGCGACCATGCGGGAAGCCGCGGCGTCGGCCGCCTCTGCAGCGATCCGGTGCGGGGCGGCTTCGTCCCCGTCGCTTTGCGATTGCGCGGCAGCTAATTTGTTCATTCCGGATGCCAGGGTTATTGCCCAAAGAAGCTAAAAATGAAGTCCACGCAGAAAACGGTCCGCGTCGCGGACGACGAACCCGGCGGACGCCTCGACCGCGTGCTCGCCGCACACGTCACCGAGCTTTCGCGGACGCGACTCAAAGCGCTGATCGAGGCCGGCGCCGTCGCGGTCGACGGCCGCACGATCCGTGATCCCGGCCACCGCGTCAATTCCGGCGCCGCGATCGTCGTCGACGTGCCGCCGGCCGCTCCCGCCAAGCCCGCGGCGGAGCCTATTCCGCTCAATGTGGTTTTCGAGGATGCCGACATCATCGTAATCGATAAGCCGAAGGGGCTCGTCGTGCATCCCGCCGCCGGGCACTGGACCGGCACGTTGGTCAATGCGCTCGTCGCCCACTGCGGCGACAGCCTGTCCGGCATCGGCGGCGAGCGGCGCCCGGGCATCGTTCACCGCCTCGACAAGGACACCAGCGGGCTGATGGTGGTGGCGAAGAACGACCGCGCGCACAAGGCGCTAGCGGCACAATTCGCCGGCCACGGCCGCGATGGCGGGCCGTTCGAGCGCGGTTACCTCGCCTTCGTCTGGGGTGCGCCCGAGCGGACGCGCGGCAGCATCGACCGGGCAATCGCCCGGCACCGTACCGCCCGCGACCGCATGGCGGTCCGCGAAGACGGGCGCGAAGCGGTCACCCATTGGGAAGTGCTCGAGCGTTATGGCGGTCTACCGGGAACCCGGAAAAAGCCGGTGGCAAGCCTGCTCGCCTGCCGGCTCGAAACCGGCCGCACCCATCAGATTCGGGTGCATTTGGCGGCCATCGGCCATCCCCTTCTGGGAGACAACGTCTACGGGCCGGGTTTCCGGACCAAGGCCGCCCTGCTGCCCGGACCGGCTCAGGAGGCGCTCAGGACCCTTGGCGGACAGGCCCTTCATGCCCGCATATTGACAATCGAACACCCCCTTACCGGTAAAATCCTGCGGTTCCGATCGGAACTGCCGGCCGATCTTGCCCGTTTGCATGCTATGCTGGCGGCCGTATCGGCTGATTCTGGCGATAAATAGAGCTTGTTGGCTCAGGCAAATTTAGCCTGTTGAGCCAAATCAAGGCAGCGTCGCGCCGAATTGATACCTCTTTACTACCGCTCGCCGGGTTAGACCGTGTATGCTGCAGGTGCGAGATAAGGACATTTATGCCGTCGGCTTAGGGAGCGACGGCACCACCGCCTGCCGCTAGCGGGGGCGCGAATTTAGGAAAGGGCGCTGTCATGGCCCACACTGCTGCCTTGCCGGTTCTGTCGGGTGAAACCGGCCTGACCAGATACCTCGAAGAGATCCGGCGGTTCCCGATGTTGGAACCGCAGGAAGAATTCATGCTGGCCAAGCGCTGGCGCGAGCACGAAGATCGCGAAGCCGCGCACAAGCTCGTCACCAGCCATTTGCGGCTCGTGGCCAAGATCGCCATGGGCTATCGCGGCTACGGCCTGCCGATCTCGGAAGTCATCTCGGAAGGCAACGTCGGGCTGATGCAGGCGGTCAAGCGCTTCGAGCCCGACAAGGGCTTCCGGCTGGCGACCTACGCGATGTGGTGGATCAAGGCCGCGATCCAGGAATACATCCTGCGCTCGTGGTCGCTGGTGAAGATGGGTACCACCGCGAACCAAAAAAAGCTGTTCTTCAATCTGCGCAAGGCCAAGAGCCGGATTTCCGCGCTCGACGAAGGCGATATGCGGCCCGATCAGGTCAAGCTCATCGCCAAGCGTCTGGGCGTGACCGAGCAGGACGTGGTCGACATGAACCGCCGGCTCGGCGGCGACGCCTCGCTCAACGCGCCGATCCGCGAGGACGGCGATTCCGGCGAGTGGATGGACTGGCT
>Ga0116223_10001872_pt1 | contig 20609 bp, 19 predicted proteins | sample Sb_taG_3_FD_90092 | JGI IMG/M metagenome (GOLD analysis project Ga0116223, IMG submission 90092) | Peat soil microbial communities from Weissenstadt, Germany - Sb_50d_a_PC metaG | ecosystem: Environmental > Terrestrial > Soil > Wetlands > Peat | place: Germany: Weissenstadt | collected 2010-09-21 | reverse complement strand
GCGCTCCTCTTCGCAAGCTCAGGCGCCCGGTCGATAGCCACCGACTTCGAAATCGGGGAATCTTCCCGGCTCTTCGCGCACCACCCGCAGTAATCGATCAGAGGCCGGCGTCTGGACCGCTCTCCTTCATGATCGGTGGACGGCTGCTGCGCGTGGTCGCATTGACCTCACCGAGCGAGACCTCCAACATGGTTTCATACGGCGACGTCAAAATGAGCGATTGAGCCTTGAGATCAACCGACTCCGCCAGTGAGGAAGCCCCATGGAAGACGAACTAAAGCAAGCGGCTCTCGATTACCACCGGCTACCGACGCCGGGCAAGATTAGCCTGACCCCCACCAAAGCGCTGGCCAACCAGCGCGACCTGTCACTTGCCTATTCGCCGGGCGTGGCCTACGCGAGTCTGGCCATCAAGGAGGATCCGCTGCAAGCGGCCACGCTCACTGCGCGGGCCAACCTGGTCGGCGTCATCACCAACGGCACGGCCGTCCTGGGGCTCGGCAACATCGGGCCGCTGGCAGCCAAACCAGTGATGGAAGGCAAGGGCTGCCTGTTCAAGAAATTCGCCGGCATCGATGTGTTTGACATCGAGGTAAGCGAGACTGACCCGGACAAATTGGTGGCCATCGTGGCGGCGCTGGAGCCGACCTTCGGCGGCATCAACCTGGAGGACATTAAGGCGCCAGAGTGCTTCTACATCGAACGGCAGCTGCGCGAGCGGATGAAGATCCCGGTGTTCCACGACGATCAGCACGGCACCGCCATCATCGTCACCGCCGCCGTGCTCAATGGCCTCAAAGTCGTTGGCAAGGACATTAGCCAGGTGAAGGTTGCAGCCTCCGGTGCCGGAGCGGCGGCGATCGCTTGCCTCGATTTGCTCGTCGCCGTAGGCCTGAAGCGTGAGAACGTGCTGATCGGTGACCGCGGTGGCGTCGTCTATCAGGGCCGCGCCGGCACAACAGATCCTGACAAGCTGCGCTACGCGCAGCGCACCACCGCGCGCACGCTCGGGGACATCACGACCGGTGCCGATATTTTTCTCGGTCTGTCAGGCCCCGGCGTGCTCAAGCCCGAGATGCTTATGCAGATGGCGGCGCGTCCGCTGATTCTGGCGCTGGCCAATCCGGAGCCGGAAATCCGCCCGGAGCTGGCCAAGGCCGCGCGGCCCGATTGCATCGTGTGCACCGGGCGCTCCGATTACGTCAATCAGGTCAACAATTCACTGTGCTTCCCGTTCATATTCCGCGGTGCACTCGACGTGGGTGCGACCGCGATCAACGAGCCGATGAAGCTCGCGACGGTCTATGCGCTGGCCGAGCTGGCGCAGGCCGAGCAATCGGACGTGGCCACCGCCGCCTACGGCTCCGCCAGCGAAGGCTTTGGACCGGAATTTCTCATTCCACGCGCGTTCGATCCGCGGCTGCTCGTGCGCATAGCCCCAGCGGTCGCCAAGGCCGCAATGGACAGCGGCGTGGCAACGCGGCCGATTGCCGACCTTGAGGCCTATCGCCGACGCCTGACCCAGTTTGTCTACCAGTCGGCCTCGGCGATGCAGCCGGTCTTTGCTGCCGCCAAGCACCGGCCCAAGAAAGTCATCTTCGCCGAGGGTGAAGACTATCGGGTCCTGCAGGCCGCGCAGGAGGTGGTCGATGAAGGCTTGGCCCGCCCGGTACTCGTCGGGCGCACAGAGCTGATCGGGGCACGCATCGACAAGCTGGGTCTGCGCCTGAAGCTTGGCGAGAACGCCGATGCGGTCAACGTGCTGAGCGATCCACGGTACGGCGAGGTCTGGAAGGAGTACTACCAACTCGTCAAGCGCGAGGGCGTCTCTAGAGCCCAGGCCATGGAGGAGATGCGCACCCGCACGACGCTGATCGGCGCGATCATGGTTCGTCGCGGCGATGCGGACGCGATGCTGTGCGGCACGGTGGGCAATTACTTGGATCATCTGCGCTACGTCAAGCGCCTGATCGGCCTGCGTGCTGGAGTCCATACGCTTGCCACGATGCAAATGCTGATCCTGCCGAACCGGCAGCTGTTTATCTGCGACACACATGTCAACCATGATCCGGATGCGGGGCAGATTGCCGAAATGACACTGCTCGCCGCCGAGCAGGTGCGCCGGCTCGGCCTGACACCGAGCGTCGCCCTGGTCTCACATTCGAGCTTCGGCAGCTCGGATGCCCCGTCGGCGCAAAAGATGCGCGCGGCTCTGCAGCTGATCATTGCTCGGGCGCCGGACCTGGCCGTCGAGGGCGAGATGCGGGCCGATTCGGCGCTGTCGGCGGGCGTGCGCGGCAAGGAATTTCCGGACGCACGGCTCGCCTGCGACGCGAACCTGCTGATCATGCCCAACGTGGATGCCGCCAACATCACTTACAACGCATTGCGGATGGCGACTGGCGAAGGGGTGACGGTGGGTGGCTTCCTGCTCGGTCTAGCTCAGCCCGTACACATCCTGACGCCATCGTCCACGGTTCGGCGAATCGTCAACATGGCCGCCGTCGCGGTGGCCGATGCCGGATCACAGCGCGCTACCGGGCTCTGAGCCGCCCATGCAGGCGCGGCGCGTGCGGCGCCACGCAGGAGCGCTGATCGGCCTCGGCGTGCGTTCGATGTCAATCGTGCCGTCTTCGAAATTGGACCATTGATTTCTCGCGAATTTTCGCCGGCCAACCCCGATGTAGGTTCTGGTGCAACACGGGATATTTCGATCGAGATGAAGCCCGTTGTGCTCCGAACTTATTTCTATGCGAGTGCCATTGCCCATTCCGCCTTCCGCGACCAATCATGGCGCCGACGGCCGCGGCCAAACGAGAACTGCCCCTTGCGAATTCGATGCGCCAGTCCGATGCCAGCAATTGTGATGGCTGCGTTCGCGAACGATTTGAACCCAGCCATCGACGCACAGCGTCGCCTGATCGCCCGATGATCTTGCTCAACGATGTTGTTGAGATACTTGCAAGTCCGCACCTTCAAGTTCCGCCAACAGGGGTGCTCACGCCGCAGCAGCCACAACGCCCGACGAGTCGGGACGTCACCATCGAGCGTCACCTTCCGTGGGACGCGCGGAGCGTTCGAGGCAACGGCCTTACGAAAGAACGCTTCCGCGGCATCGATTCCACGGTCACAGCGCAGCAGAAAATCCACCGTCTTGCCGTGCTTGTCGACAGCTCGGTAAAGATAGTGCCACTTGGCTTTGATCGAGATGTACGTCTCATCGACCCTCCACGACGTGCCGACGAATCGCGAGAACCGGTTCCAACGCTTCTCGAACTCCGGGACGTACCGCGTCACCCATCGAAGTATCGTCGAGTGCGCGACCTGCACGCCGCGCTCGGCCATCATCTCCACGAGATCCCGATACGACAGCCGATACGTGATGTACCAGCGCACGCACAACTCGATGATGTCGGCGTCGAAGGCCCGCTTGCGGTAAATCGGGTCACGGGCTATCGGCTTCGTCATTCAGCACCTCGGCAAGGACAGCGCATCTTACTGGATGCCCCTGAATGCACCAGAACCGCTTGGAGTACCCATAAAATCCGTTCATTGAGCTCACTCATATACGGGGAGTAGGTAAATGTTAACTGCTTCTATTGTTCTACTTCTGTACGCTGCGCTCGGCGGGCTCGTCATGGCAGTCGGCATTTTCAGAGGTGCGACGCCTTGGGTGCCTCTTGCGCTGGGGCACGGAGTTCTCGCTGCAATGGCGCTCGTGCTGGCGCTGTTGGTAGCGATCGCGCCTGGCGTCGCTGCGATTGTGAAGTACGGTGTCGCCATCCTGGTTCTGGCCGCGCTGGGCGGGTTCTTCCTCCTCAGCTTTCATCTGCGTGGCAAACCTCAGCCCAGGGTGGTCGTAGTGCTGCACGCCTTGCTCGCCGTCGGTGGGATCGGCTGCCTCGCGTTCGCTCTGTTGTATTGATGCGTCGCGTGACGTTGAGCGGGGTGCCTGTGCACCCCGCTCTGGTTCACTTTCCGGTCGTGTTCTGGATACTCGTCCCGTTGTTGGATCTGGGCAATGGGCTGGATCGTGAGGGCCCGTACTGGCGGCTCCGCTGGTTTTTTTCCTTCGCGGGTGTCATTAGCGCCTTGCCAGCTATTGTTGCCGGCGCACTGGACGCTTGGGCGTGTCGAAATGTGGCCGCTGCGGAAAACACGCTGTGGCGTCACGCAGGCTTGATGCTGTCGGCCTGGACGCTGTTTGCCCTCGCGTGTCTGCTCTGCTCCCCGAGCGATCCGGACCAAGCAGGCCCGCTGGGGACATTCGTGCGAAATTCATTGGTACCGGGTCACGTGGTCAGCTCGGCAGAGCCATGGACGTCAGCGGTTCGGGGTTGAACTGGGTTGGGTAGTCACCGAAGCGCTTCAATTTGCTCGTAGCGAAAGGGCTGAGAAACGCCAGATCAGCGGTGGTGAACTCGGCGCCCTCGGCTTTCGGCTGGTGCAGGGCCCGAGTTTGGTCGACAACGTTCTGCAGCGCCACGGTTCTGGTGCATCTAGGGATTTCGGGCCTGCGAAGACTTCCTGGCGGATAGAAGACCCACAAGCCGCGAAACAGAAATGCCTTATTTCAAGCCGTTTCCCGTTGCTGACGGGAGTGCCCTTTAGCGCTTCGGCGGCGAAGCGCAGACTGTTGTCCGCAAATGCACCAGAACCGCTTTCCGGCGGAAATCGCCGAGGCAGTGCTGCCGATTTGTATTTGCCGAAGAAACAAGCGATATTTTCCAGATGGCAGTTGCAGCGATACCGTGAACATCAAAGCCATCATATTTGACGTGGACGGCACACTGGCCGATACCGAGGACGCGCACCGCATCGCCTTCAACAAGACATTCGCAGAAAATCATCTGAATTGGAATTGGGATGTAGCACTGTACGACAAACTACTCAAGGTGACAGGCGGCAAGGAGCGCATCAAGTATTTTGTCGAGAGCTTTCTGCCATCTTTTGCAAAACCCGCAGACTATGATGGTTTCGTCAAGCACCTGCATTCGGTTGCGGGCATTACACTGCCATGTTGGCCGACGGACACATTCCCCTGCGCCCCGGCATTAAGCAACTCATCGATGATGCGCGCGCGGGCAACATCCAACTCGCCATAGCCACTACCACCTCGCTGGAGAACATTGCTGCACTTCTCGAAGTGGGCCTGGGCAAGGATTGGCAAAGCTATTTTTCCAGCATCGGATGTGGCGACATCGTGCCGCACAAGAAACCCGCACCGGATATTTACCACTGGGTGCTGAATGACCTCGGCCTCGCCCCAGGTGATTGCATCGCGCTGGAAGACTCCAATAACGGCCTGCGCTCCAGCCTCGCCGCAGGCATCAAGACCTACATCACCATCGATCACTACACCCGCAATCAGGATTTCAGCGGAGCGGCAGCAGTGTTCGATGATCTTGGCGACCTGGAAGCGTTTTACAAGGCAACCGGCTTGCCACTTACCAAATAGGCCCGCAGGGAACATTCGTGTAAAAAGTGCTCATAGGGGGTCGCGTACCTTCTATGGCAAAACTGTCGTCCTGAGCGATGCGGCGCATCCACAGTGCTCGTAACTATCTGAAAGCCCACGATTTCTGCGGATGATCTGCCCTCTGGAAACCCCTTTCGCGGCGGCATTCGTAAGCCCATGATTTGTCGCCAGCCAAACGCTGCAAACGACAGTATTGGCAATAATAGTTCGTCTACCCCTAAATAGCTGATTCCTCAGCCGGAGACGCTCGCCTGGCGGCTAAGTGGTTTCCAGCAAGTTAGCTTGATGTAAGCCGCTGAATTTGGCGGACGGATTTGTAATAGGCGGTACTCTTCGCATAAAAGGTACGCCAACCTCTAGTTGACGAAGCAAGCGAACAGCAAGTGCTGGTTCTGCCCATCACACACACGCCTCCGGAGAATGAGGAAGACGCTGTCGAGATTCCCGCGACCACCAAGACTGATCTGGGCCTTGGCGGGGACGACGGCGAGCGATCTTGGATCGTGATTTCGGAAGCCTATGCATTCATCTGGTCCGGCCCGGATCTTCGGGACGTGCCTGGTCGCGATGAACCAAGCATCGTTTATGGTACGTTGCCACCAACCTTCTTCGCGCACGTCCGCGACAGATTCCTGGAACGCGATCGCAGCGAGAAATCGATGCGGCTAACGCGCACTGACTAGCGCCACAGGCCACTGGTCATGCTTGGCCTTCGTCGAGGATCCTCTGCTGCCTCGCCGCCGCAAAAGTCCTATCGACGCGCGTCCGGTCGGGCTCGTCCACTTCAAAACGCGTGCAGATGCCTGCAGTCATTTCCGATAGTGAATCGTGGACCTGCATCAGCCCAGTCTTCCCTAGAGCCAAGTCGTCCCCGTATATGGCCGGTGATTCTCAGCCGCGAGGAGGTGGGCCGTCTGATCGAGTCGACCAGGAACCTCCGGGGATTTTCAGTCTCAGTGCCGCCGCAGCGCTCTCGGCCTTGGCCTGCGCGTCTTGGCGCCCGGCACAGCATCCTCGACTTTGCCCGCCATATATGCAGCCTGCGCCTTGTCCCACAGCGCCGTTGCATCAGCAAGGCTGGACTTGGCCGCGGCAAGATCGACGCTCTTCGCTACCCGCTTTTGCTTGGAAAGTGCATCGACCCGAGTCTTCACGGAAGCGACAAGGGGCGGCAGGGATGCCTCGAGGCCAGTCCACTCATCTTTTAGCGACTTGATGATTTCAGCCTTCTTTGCGGCTGCAGCGCTGGCCAGGTCCTTGGCCTCGGCCAGGATCGCCGGCGCACCGGCCAGCACGGTCGCGTAGTCCTGCTTGTCGTAGGAGGCATCCAGATCAGTTAGCTTGCCTTGGACGCTAGCCACTTAGTCGGGAATGTACTTGGTCGCGTCCGGCGATGCCGCCGCCAAGGCCCTGTTGATGTCAACAAGCGCATGTTTGGCGGGTTCAATCTTGCTGGTGCAGGCGGAAACCAATAGCGCGGCGCAGCCGACTATCAGGAAGCTCGAGATGCTCTGGGTTGACTTCATGGGTCAAGACTCCGGGTTCTGATTATAGATACGCCACACTATGTCTCGAAACTAGCGCAAGGGTATGGCGAGGACGATAGGCCATCGTCCCAACATGAGCTGCAATGGCGATAACGAGGCTATTGCGGGCAACCCCGCAATACTTAGATCTGCCCCGGGGCAATGTTTCGCCGTCAACCCAAATCGGCGCCAATCTCATTGGCAAGCTTGCTGTAGTTTCTGTCGAAGTGATGCGCGCCACTTTTGCGCACAACTTTGTGAGATGCGGCAGCTGCCGTCGTACAAAGGCTCGCGTAAGCCTCGTGGCCGCAACTGGTCGTCGATAGTCCGATGCTCCTTGCCGCGCGACCTAACGTGTCCAAGCTCGCTGGCTTCGCCGTACAGATCTATAAGACGCTGCTGCTCCTACCACTCGCTGTCGACGACTTCAAAACCGACCGTCCAGCACCCGGATCGGACCGCTCTCCTCTTGAGGTGAGCCCATCTCTCAACTGCAGGCAGGGCGGCCGGAGGAATTCTCCCGACAGCGCCGTAGTAGTCCAGCGTCGCCACAATCCAGCGGCGTGGCGACCTATCGCGGCTGGACGCCTGTGCCGCTGCGCAACGCGGCCTTACGCTCGAAGCGTCGCGCATGCAGGATCACCTCGGTGTAGCCGTTCGGCTGCGCGCGGCCTTTGAACACCAGATCCCGGGCGGCGGCGAACGCAATGCTGTGATCGAAATCGGCGCTCATCGGCCGGTAGGCCGGATCCGTGGCGTTCTGCTGGTCCACAACCTTCGCCATTCGACGCAACGCCTGCTCCACCTGCTCCGGACTGCAGATGCCATGATGCAGCCAGTTGGCAACGTGTTGGCTCGAGATGCGTAACGTTGCTCGATCTTCCATTAGCGCGACGTTGTAATAGTCAGGCACCTTCGAACAGCCGATGCCGAACTCGATCCAGCGCACCACGTAGCCGAGAATGCTTTGAATGTTGTTGTTGATCTCCGCTTCAATATCAGCGTCGCTCCACGCGCCCGGCGTCGCCAACGGCGGCTGCAGGATGTCGTCCGGCGCGGCGAGTGGCCGTGTACGCAGATCGGCTTGTACCTGAAACACGTCTACCGCGTGGTAGTGCAGCACGTGCAACGTTGCAGCGGTCGGCGAGGGAACCCAGGCAGTCGTCGCGCCGGCTCGAGGATGCCCGATTTTGCTCTCGAGCATGGCGCCCATCTGATCGGGCATCGCCCACATACCCTTGCCGATCTGGGCTTTTCCAGGCAGCTGGCATTGCAGACCAATGTCGACATTCTGGCGTTCGTAGGCAGCGAGCCAGAGCGTCTGCTTGAGGTCATTCTTGCGCAGCACGGCGCCCGCCTCCATCGAGGTATGGATCTCATCGCCGGTGCGGTCCAGGAAACCGGTATTGATGAAAACCACTCTATGTCGCGCGGCGCGGATACACTGCCGGAGATTGATGCTGGTGCGTCGTTCCTCGTCCATGATGCCCATCTTGAGGGTATGGCGTGGCAGGCCCAGCAGGTTCTCAACCTCGGCAAAGAGCTCGTCGGCAAACGCAACTTCCTCGGGGCCGTGCATCTTGGGTTTGACAATGTAAACCGAGCCGGTGCGCGAGTTTCGCAGCGGACCGACCCCGCGCAGATCGTGCAGCGCGATCAACGAGGTCACCACGGCATCGATGAAGGTTTCCGGGATGGCCGCACCGCGCAGGGTGATGGCGTCGCTCATCATGAAATGCCCGACGTTACGCACCAGCATCAGGCTGCGACCGGGCAGTACGAGCTCACCGCCGCCGATCGTACGGTAGCGGCGATTCGGATTGAGACTGCGGTGCGTGATCTTGCCACCCTTGTCGAAGCTCGCCTGCAGATTGCCGCGCATGAGACCGAGCCAGCTGCGGTAGACCCGTACCTTGTCCTCGGCATCGACCGCGGCCACCGAGTCCTCGCAGTCCTGAATGGTCGTGATAGCCGACTCGAGCAGCACGTCCGATACGCCGGCCGGATCGGTGCCGCCTATTGAATGCGAGCGGTCGATCTGAATTTCGACGTGCAATCCGTGGTGCCGCAGTAGCAGCGCGCTTGGTGCCGCGGCCTCGCCGCGATAGCCGACGAACCCGGAGGAGTCGCGCAACGCTGTGGAGCGCTCGCCCACGAGCATGGCCTGCAGACCGAATGAGTTCAGCGAGTAGGCGGTCACATCGCGATGGGAGCCCTCGAGTAGCGGAAAATGCTGGTCGAGAAATGCACGCACGAATTCGATGACCTTCGCGCCGCGCACGCGATTGTAGCCGCCGCCGCGCGCTGCGCCGTCGTCCTGCGGAATGGCATCGGTGCCGTACAGCGCGTCATACAAACTGCCCCAGCGAGCGTTGGCGGCATTGAGCGCGTAGCGGGCGTTGTCGACCGGTACCACGAGCTGTGGCCCGGCCATCTGAGCGATCTCGGCATCGACCTGCGCGGTGTCGATGGCAAACGCATCGCCAGCGGGGTTCAAGTAGCCAATCTCCTGCAGGAATTGCCGGTACTGCGTTCGATTGAAATTTGGGCCGGGGTGGGCGCAGTGCCAGGCATCGATCTGTGCCTGCAGCTGATCGCGACGCTGCAGTAGCTGCGCGTTGCGCGGGGCGAGCCGCTCAATCAAAGCCGCAAAACCGCGCCAGAAGCGCTCCGGCTCGATCGCCGTGCCCGGCAAGGCTTCCTGGTTGACGAATTCGTACAGGATTCGGACGATCTGCACCTCGCCTAGCGACACACGATCAGTCATAGGTGATATCAGACATGGGTAGTGATTCGTGAGGGGCCCTAGACGCTGATTACGCATCCACGCAAATGGTATCAAATGCCGGGACAGCGTCACCTGAGTAGTGACCTGACCAGCTTAGCAAGAACATGGGCAGCTCATCAGCGAAGCGATCGATCGCATGGCGGCGACCTGCGCCGATTGGACGCGCGTCTTTACGGCTCGCATGTCGGGCAGTGCGGGCAGGTGCCGAGAGAATTTGCAAGTTATCAGGGTCCTGATATCAGCACGCTGATACCGTGAACCGAACCTGCCTCGCAGGAGGTTGGGCCTGCCGCGTCTCTTCCAACGCATGCTCTGTCGCGACGGCCGCGCCATCGCGATGCATTAGCTGCAGCTCGAGCTCCGATTGCCCGCGGAGCAGGTTTACGACCTTGACGATGTAGTCCACGGGTTACCTTTTCGCTCTGTGTTTCAATTTTGGCCTTTGACTCGCTTACTTGGCCGTGCCCCGAAGTCTCGCGGCAGGTGCTTTCGGCCTTCGTCGGGCCATCTGCCATGGTTTGCGCTTAGCCAGCTCGCGATTCTTAGCCACGGCACGTGTAAGTGCCGTGGCGAGCTGCCGGCAGTAGTCCTCAACCTGCGCTTCCAGCGCGGCGATTCGCGACTCACGCGCCTTAAGCGTACCCCGATCCAGGCGGCAACTCTCTTGACGCTCCCCGCCGGAATAATCTGCACCCATGTCCCCGGAATAGACCAAGCCTGCGCGGGGCGGCGGGTTGGATTTGAACTGGAACTACGGAGAAACTCCGGGGCATTTCCGGGGGGGGCCATATGCACGGTCTGATCCAATTGTTCTGGCAGCCTGGGTCGCCCAGACGCTTCAAGGCTGGTTTGCCCACGACCGTTTCGATGTGAATTTTCGAATGTGCTCAATGCATGAGTCTAGGCGAGCGAGCCCGTCGGTTGGATGGGTATGGCTTCCTGGTAGTTCCGCGCCACGGATTGGTGCCCTATCTGCGGCGACCACGCTATGGATGCCAAAAAGAGACCTAATTGTGCTTGCCAGCTTGCTGAAGCGGGCCACATTATCCAAGGTTGTCAATGATGAACTTAATGTAAGCGATGAAGCTATTCACCGGATTGAGAAAGATCAGGGAGTTTGAACGACAGCAACTACCTTTTCTTAAGTCCCTCTTGGATTTCGATATCGTCATCGAGATCGGATATGCGGAAGAGCAGGGGCAACCGTTAACGCTGAAACAGCTCTTTCTGCTGAACATGAGTTCGCGCACTACGGTACGCCGCAAATTGGCCATGCTTATCGAGCAAGAAATTGTGGTGCGGCGCAAGCATGCGAACGATCATCGTTCCAGCCTCCTGCTGATTTCCCCCTCCACTGTCAAACAGCTAAGCAAGTATGGCGGGACACTTACAGCCATTTCGGTATCGCATTTCAAATAGGCTGCAGACAATCAGTACACCGAGACGCCGAGGCGATACCACAAAGCGAGTACTTGCATTCAAAGCATACTTTATGGGTTCAGTCATGGTTGTTGTGCCGCATTGTCCACTTTCATCCAATAGGTAAGAAGTCCGCAACAGACAGAGGCAGCGCTATGCCTTTACCGCATTCCCCGAAGGAAAACCATCTTCTTGCTGCGCTGTCCGCGGAAGAGTACGCGCGCTTGCTGCCCAGTCTCGAACTCATTGCGATGCCGCTCGGTTGGGCGCTTTACGAGGCTGGCGATCATTTGAGCCACCTGTATTTCCCGATCACCAGCATCGTTTCGCTGCTCTACGTCATGGAGAACGGCGAATCGGCGGAAATCGCGATCACCGGAAACGAGGGTTTGGTCGGCCTCTCGCTGTTCATGGGCGGCGAGAGCACGCCGAGCCGGGCGGTGGTCCAAAGCGCAGGCGACGGCTATCGGCTCAAGGCGAGTATTCTAAAGAGGGAATTCGCGCTTGGCGGACAGTTTGCACGCTTGGCGCTGCGGTACACGCAGGCGTTGATTACGCAGATGTCGCTGACCGCAGTGTGTAATCGGTATCATTCGGTGGATCAGCAGCTATGCCGCTGGTTGTTGTTGAGTCTGGATCGCCTGCCAAACAATGAACTGAAGATGACGCAAGAGCTGATCGCGAATATGTTGGGTGTGCGTCGCGAGGGTGTAACCGAGGCGGCTGGCAAGTTGCAAGCGGCTGGATTAATTCATCACCAACGCGGCAAAATCACCGTACTGGATCGTCCAAAGCTGGAGCTACGCGTATGCGAGTGCTATGCGGTAGTAAAGAAAGAATTCGACCGCTTGCTGCCGTATAAACTCGCGTTCTGACGGCCCTTCAGGCGCGGGCCGGCACGATGGTGCTGAAATCGGAAACTGCCAAAGCAGAGTGCTCGCGATGACCCTGAACCTGAACCGTCACTGTGGGTTCGAAGTGCGGTCGACCCCGTCGTTCATGTCGCACCAGCAGCTTCGCGTTCCTGACAGCCGCAGTCGCAATCTAAGCCACCTTGCGGGCTCAGTCTGTTGGCCGAGGCACGAATGCGCCTACGGTACGCAATTGTTCCGAATGACAAAGACGCCGCCGATTGACGCTGCGGGTCGTCGGGCAGATCTACAACGCAATCGATCCGGCCAAGAAGCAGTAGTGACGCCTTCCGGCCCGCTGCGTGCTACGAATGCCGATGCGCTTATCCCGGCCTTGCCTGAGGGCCGAGGCATTGCGGAAGTGCCGGGGTTTATCGCCAACGAGTATCTGGCCAATGATCGCCTTCAAATACTTCTGCAGCATTGGACCGACTATTACGATTGTGTTGCGCTGCATAGAAAGGTCGCCACCAGCGCTCGACGCCGAATGCGATGATGACAATCTTTAATGTGCCCGAGGCGCTTCAAGTACTTGCGCACCGGAGCCGTATCAGTCAGTCGAAAATCGCTAACCTCCTCAATAGGGGGTTGCGTACCTTCGCTTCCGAAACTGGCGTTCTGAAGAATTCGTGCTTGCGGAATCAATGAGTTGCAGACGAGTGAATTCGCGCCGCGGATCGCGAAGACGCGCTGATTGCGTCGTCGCGGAAATCAACAGCTTAGAATCGTGATTGTCGCGACGCATCACTCAGAGCGCCAGTTTTGGTAAGAAAAGGACGTGCACTCCGAACAGCGGCGCCGGTCTTCCAGATCAGGGGCGGTTGATATGCAGGCCGCCGAAGAACCAGAGCAAGAGAAGAATGATCAGTACCAAGCCCAGAGCGCCGCCGAGCCCAGACCCACCATACCGGTTGTACCCGTAATAGCCACCGCCGCCACCGAGCAGCAGGATGACCAGGACAATGATCAAAATCGTGCCCATCTTCCACCTTCCTTGCCGACCCCGGACAGAGCGCTTGACAGTTCCGAACCATGAACCGACGCGTGGTGCCCATAGGTCGAACGAAATCACACCCCACGCACGTCTATTTAATAGGCATCAACCGTCAAACTTCCATTCGTTCAAACCGCGATATGCGCGGCACCGGACCCGCACCGGATGCATTGCAGCGCCGAATTGCAATGGGCCTCGCAGCCCATTCAGGTGTTGAGCGCCAGGTGCGTTGCTGGTATCGCTTCTTGCTTAGCTACCCTTACCTCGAGCAGCTCATCGAAGAGGGCGCGGTAAAGCACCACGGCCGTGCGTAGCTCCTCAGTGTCGGCGTCTCCGCGCGCATCGCGCACCACGATGGCCTGCGCCGCCCGGTAAGTTTCCACGATGGCAGGGTGGTCCACTGAGATGTCGCCCGCACGGCGCTCAAAATCACCCATGGGGTACCCGCGCTTTAGCATCAACTCACGAACCAACTGGTCAGCCTGCACGACAACCCCCTTGGGGTTATCGACAAAGCGAGCCTGCAAAGCGTTCCAAGCCTGACTGAACCTGACAGCTTCTGCCGGCGCCAAAGGTGTGATTGCGAAACGCTCGACGCGCTTTTCGCGCGCCTTGAGTTCCGATTCCGCTTTTGTTCGGCTTCCGAGTGCGGCGACGGTTCGGCCATACTCCCGACCGAAGTGTAGCTCGAGTCTATGGGATTGCTTTCGCTTTTGGACGAAGAACCATACCGCAAGCGCAAACACTGCGAGGACCGCAACGCCGGCAAGAATAATCCATTGTGTGGGTATCGTATCCATGGGTAGCTCCTAGCTGAGGTAGCGGGCGCGGTCCGATCAGGCCGACAACAACAGGCGCCAGAGTAAGGCGGGGCGATTGCGCCGTCTGCTCGCTAGCCCACAGAGGCTGCCATGTCTCACAAGCGCCTCCTCTGGCCGCTATCCTCGTTGTGCGAGGGGCTGGTGTTTTGCTCTGCACGTGTATAGACGTCCTGAACGGCATTGATGTTCTGGCTGATCTGGTCGCGCTCAGAGTCCAATGGCGTGTCCCGGGATCCGGATGTGAAGCCGCTGGAATTTCAGGTGTGAATCTCATCCTGGCATCTCACTTGATTCGGAAGCCTTGGCAGCACGGGTCCGCATCCGCATCGCGCTGATTTGCGCTCTGCGCTGTGGGCGCCAACCCGACTGGTAGGGCCTGTGTGCGACAGCAGACAGACTCGGCCGCAGCGCTGGCTTAGATTGCTGCCGAACCTGTGAGGACCACGAAGTCGCTAGTGCAAAATGAGCCGCTAGGTTCTCCGAACTACGGCTCAATGGTGAGCCGGCAAGGCTATCGCGGGTAATACGCATCGGCTCTTTCAGCTTTCCAGTATCGTGTGCCGGCCATTTTCCGGCGTTGTTTTCAGGAGCAAGTCATGGGCATGAACAAAGATCAAGTTAAAGGCCGCGTCGAAGAGGCAAAAGGAAGCATCAAAGAAGGTACCGGCAAGCTCGTAGGCGACGAGATGCTGGAAGCAAAAGGCAACATTCAAAAGAATCTCGGCAAGGTTCAAGCGAAGGTTGGTGATGTCAAACAAGACTTGAAGGACTCAAAGAAAGGTGCCTGACAGTTATCCATAGTGCTGCTGGAGAGAAGCGTCGCCGATCGACGGGCGTCTCTTGCTGCATATTGTCCATGCGCCTTTCGGAACCGGTTACCACGCTCGGCGGCGACGCCAAACGCGAGCGCAGGTAACCACCCATACATACTGAGGTAGAACATGCAAACGCAATCACGGGAAGCCGGCGCGGCAACGGGGATCGTTTCGAAGCGCGCGCAGATGGCACCGACGCTCCACTTCGCGCTCTCGCCTCTGCCGTACGCTGAGAATGCGCTCGAGCCGGTGATTTCGGCGAATACACTGCGGATCCACTACGGCAAGCACTACCAGGGATACGTCGACCAGCTGAACAAGTTCGTCGGCGGCACACCGTTGGCTGATCTGTCGCTGGAAGAGGTCGTTCTAGCCACGGCGGGGAAGCCCGAGCACACCGAAGTCTTCCACAATGCGGCACAGGCCTGGAACCACGCGTTCTATTGGCGCAGTCTGGGTCCCAGGGGTTCAGTTCCATCGGCCGCCCTGAAAGCGAGGATCGATGCGTCGTTTGGCGACGCCGAGGCGCTCAAGAAGGAACTGGCCACGGCGGCGACCACGCAGTTCGGGTCCGGCTGGGCGTGGCTGGTCCTTGAGGGTGCCAAGCTGAAGGTCGTGAAGACCGACAACGCGCAGACTCCTCTCACCGAGCATATGAAGCCATTGCTGACGATTGACGTATGGGATCACGCCTACTACCTCGACTTCCAGAACAGGCGGGCGGACTACGTGAGCGGCGTGCTCGAGAAGCTCATCAACTGGCAATTTGCGTCCGAGAATTTCGGCGCGGAGTAATTCCCAGAGATCGTGGGTCGGCACGCTCGAAAGGAGGGGTCAGACGTGCGTAGCACCACCGGCGGCGCAACGCGGTCCGATGCGCTGGTGGTCTTTGGCGTGACCGGCGATTTAGCGCACAAGATGATTTTTCCGGCGCTCCACGCGATGGCGAAGCGGGGCGTTCTTGACGTCCCGATACTCGGAGTTGCCTCCTCGAAGTGGAGCCCGGTGCAGCTTTGCGAGCGGGTAACGGACAGCATCAGGAAATTCGCTAAAGTCGACGACCAGCGTGCCCTGCAGCAGCTACTGTCCCGATTCAGGTACGTCAGCGGTGACTACAACGATCCGGCTACCTTCCAAGCGCTCAAGACGGCGCTGGGCAATGCCCGGCACCCCTTGCACTACCTGGCTATTCCGCCCGCACTGTTCGCGACGGTCATTCGGGGGCTCGGCGCCGCCGGCTTGGTCGACCGGGCGCGCGTCGTGGTCGAAAAGCCATTCGGGCGCGACCTGAGCTCCGCGCGCCACCTTAACCGCATCGCGCGAGCCGTGTTTCCTGAAGACTCGATCTTTCGCATCGATCACTTCCTCGCGAGGGAGGCGATCATGAATATCCTGTACTTTCGCTTCGCCAATTCGTTTCTGGAGCCGATCTGGAACCGCAATTACGTGGCCAGCGTCCAGATCGACCTATCGGAGGATTTCGGTGTCGAGGGCCGGGGCGCGTTTTACGAGACCGCCGGCTGTCTGCGCGATGTCATCCAGAATCATCTCTTTCAGCCCGTTGCGTTGCCGGCCATGGAGCCGCCGACCTATAGGGGCTTTGGAGCCGTGCATGGCGAAACCGCCGATGTTTTTCAGGCCATGCGCCAGCTGGAGTCTGCCGACCTCGTGCGTGGCCAGTATGCGGGCTATCGCGAAGAGCCAGGGGTAGCGAGGCAATCCGACGTCGAGACCTTTTGCGCTCTGCGGCTTTTCATCGACTCGTGGCGCTGGCAAGGAGTGCCGTGGTACTTGCGCTCCGGCAAGTGTCTGGCCGAGACCGCAACGGAAGTGATCGTCCAGCTAAAGCCGACGCCGCGCGGCTATTCGGGGTTCATCGGGCGACCGTCACGCGGCTACTGCAGAAAAAGCGCGCTGCTTAACCCGGTTTTCTGTTCCATTGCTCCCGAAACCCCTATGTCGAACCGCAGGGCATGCTCGCAGAACTCCTAGACGACAATAAGATGCTAGCCGCGAGACTGCGGGAGACGCACAACGTGTGTGACGAGCACCGCGACATTGCCACCGCAAGCCTGATCGAGGTCTGGATCGATGAAGCCGAGCGGCGCGGCTGGTTCCTGTTTGAATTCGCTCGCAGAGGCAACGGCGGTGGCCATTGAGGTGTCTTCCCGCGCGCGTCCGTAACCAAGGGAGCTCGTCATGAAAGAGAGATTTCTCGTTCCGCATCTGAAGCGGTATGGTTTTCACTTTGGGTTATTCAAAAGACCAACCCGGCTTAGATATCCATTGCCGCATAGTGCAACTTTACCCAAATCACCCGATGTGGTGGTTTCGTGGTCGAGACGCATCTGCGGGCTCGGTGGTGGGTCCGTGGTCATTGGAGCGCTCCTGCTGACATTTGCCGCCTGCGCCGAGCGGGCCACCCTGCCGGTCGCGGCAGGCATGGGGCCGGACCCGATTCTGCCAGCGCCGCGGCGGGAAATCATTCCCACTGTGAACATCGCGCCTGCCAAAGGTTGGCCTGCCGGCGTAACACCGGTCCCGGGCTCTGGGATGCGGGTAACCGCCTTTGCGAGCGGATTAAACCACCCGCGCTGGCTCTATGTGTTGCCCAATGGCGATGTTCTGATCGCAGAGACCAATGGACCGCAGCGACCCGGCAACGCCAAGGGCGTTAAGGGCTGGATCATGAGCCTGGTGATGAAGAGGGCCGGCGCCAGTGCGCCAAGTGCCAACCGAATTACGCTTCTGCGGGACACGACCGGTAACGGAGTCGCTGGCCTGCAGACGATATTCCTCGAGGGGCTGCACTCGCCGCTCGGCATCTCGCTGGTCGGTGATCAGCTGTACATCGCGAATACTGACGCCGTGTTGCGATTTCCCTATGCCGCTGGTGACACGCAGATCACGACGCCGGGTCAAACAATCGTGGCGCTGCCCGCGGGAGCGATCAACCACCACTGGACCAAGAACCTTATTGCCAGCCTTGACGGCAAGAAGCTCTACGTGACCGTGGGCTCAAACAGCAATGTTGGCGAATCTGGCATGGTGGTCGAGGCGGAGCGAGCCGCCATTTGGGAGGTGAATCCGCAGACGGGCGCGCACCGCATATTCGCCTCCGGGTTGAGAAACCCGAATGGGCTTGCCTGGGAGCCGTCAAGCGGCGTGCTCTGGACGGTGGTGAACGAGCGCGATGAACTCGGGAGCGATCTGGTGCCCGACTATTTGACTTCGGTGCGCGACGGCGCCTTTTATGGTTGGCCCTACAGTTACTATGGTCAGCATATCGACGAACGGGTGACGCCGCGGCGCCCGGACTTGGTAGCCACGGCCATCGCTCCGGACTACGCATTGGGTCCGCATACTGCCTCTTTGGGCTTGGCTTGGTCTGCCGGCACGACCCTCCCTGCCTCTTTCGCGAGCGGCATGTTCATCGGCCAGCACGGTTCTTGGAATCGCCGGCCTCGTAGCGGCTACGAAGTCATCTTTGTTCCCTTCAAGGAAGGACAGCCCTCCGGGCTGCCCGTGGTTGTACTGACCGGGTTCGTAAGTAGCGATGGCTACGCCTTCGGTCGGCCGGTCGGCGTGGCGCTGGATAAGCGGGGCGCGTTGCTGGTGGCTGACGACGTCGGCAATGTCATCTGGCGTGTAACCCCCAGGCTCCTCGATTGATCCGCCATGAACCCATAAGCCGAATGCGCTTGTTCAATTGAATTGCCTCAATCTCGAGGCCTACTGCGCGCTGACGTGCTGCTGCCACTTGGCGCGTATCTGAGCCAACCGACGAGTTGGCCGCCACATCTTCGAACGTTCCATGCTTCCTGCAGTTCACTTCGCTGGAGAGCATTTAATCAGGATTGGGCAATGCCGCTAGGGCGCAGATTTTCGGACGCATACCAATGATCCGGGCGGCGTCGCGCTGAAGCTGCATATACCCCGCGAAAGGTTCGATACCCGTATGCTCTAAAGCGAAGAGATGGCCGCCGATTACTCAGAGAACTTCCACGGGAGCCGGATGGGGTTCGCGCTCTGGGAATCTGAGGCTCGCCCGCGCTGCGCCCTCGCGCCGCTCGAGGTAGCGGACCCCTCTATGTCGGCGAACGCGCTCCCCAAACCCCAGATCGTGTCATTCGCGGTTAATCCGTGGGCTCGGGCGGGACACGGAAAGAATAACGCAGGAACAAATGGCTATTGCCGCGCCGCACGTCGATCAAGGTCCCCCATCGTGCGTCGCGCGGTGCGAACGTCTTTCCCATGACCAGGCTCAGTCGTCCGTCGCCAGCGTCGCGGCCAGCAATCTGCGGCGCGAGAGTCAGAAACTGCTCGTCGACGAGGCGCTTCGCGTAAAAGTCACCCAGCAACCGCGGCCCTCCTTCGAGGAGGAACACCTTACCGGGGCTCACTTGACACACCTCTTCAAGGATGGCGTTCGCCGGAATCGTCCGCGCACTGCCACGAACCGCGCGAATCTCGACCGAATTGGGCACGCTTTGCTTGCGCAATCGCTTCGCACCGGCCGTCGTCGTGACAATCAGCGCCGGCACCGTGCCAGATGCGAACACCGGCAAGCGAAGATCGATCCCACCGCTGCCGCTGACGACCACATTCAGCGGCGTCCCGCGTTTGCCCATCGCTTCGCTCAGCCGCCGATAGTCATCCGCGAGTTCGGGGAAAATGTTTCCAGCCGTCCAGACGTGTTGACGGTCCGCGTTCAACGCACCAGAGCCGACGATTACCACATCGGCAATGGCGCGCAACAGGCCCATCACCATGCGATCCTGGGCATTGAAGCCGCTGATGTCCGCGCCGCTCGCGTGGCCCTTCGCCTGGAGCGAGACTATTCCGTCCAACGTGGTCACAAAATTGCTGAGAACCTGGGGATCTGAGCGCGGCAGCGGCATGCGCAGGCATCCGTACAGGCGCGCCAAGCTGGCGGGCAGTGGCAACACCTTGCCGCGCTTCGTTTCGAAAAGCGTCTTGAGAGACGCGAGAGTGGCAGGACCGCGCCGGGGCATAGTGTCAGTCGCGGTACGGTTTCGTTCCGTAATACGAGTGGGTTGGGTTCGCCCGAGTTGGGTCCGCCATTTCGGGCCACCGTTCTGAGTCGAATCCCGACGCGCGTCCCAGAAGTTGCCTTCCCACGTTTAACATTCTAAGCGTTTGTTGACTGCATTCAAGCTACTCACCTAGGCATGAAGGGCGCACCCATCATGGCACTCAGCGCGGTTACGAAAAGTGGCGCGTCGACTCCCCACAGACCCATCGCAAGAGGTAGGTCGTCGATCCTCCAGGTGCTGAATCCCAGCCGCTTGGAGGCATAAAATAGGCACGCATGACTTACGCCGCCAACGGTCGACCACGATGTCTTCAAAGCGCACGCATCTTCGGGCACTCCCTATCGGACGCGAAGACTAATGTGGAGCGCGAGTGCCTTTTGACGAACCGCACCTTCGGTGCGCTTCAGGGCCCGTGCACTCGTTCGAGCAAACCTCTTGCCGGCGAGGGCTCGAAGAGTCTTTACGTCAGCGGGGATCCAGGGGTTCGGTGTTTCCCTCTTGTGGGTACGGGCCATCAACATTTCCTGATAGGTCCCGCGCATTCTAGCGTGTCAGCGATTCAACGAAGTTCGGCTTAGTCCTCCTTCTTGAGTAGCCTGGCGAGATCGGCGAACGGCGTATGGGTCGCGTGCGGGGCATTGTCGGGGTGCCCGGCGAGCGTGGCAGGCTGATCCAGGTAGCGCTGGTGTTCGTTGTCGTGGCAGTAGAGGCAGAGCAATTCCCAGTTGCTACCGTTGGGCGGATTGTTGTCGTGGTTGTGGTCCTTGTGGTGCACGGTCAACAGCTCAACGGTCGTGTG
>Ga0116223_10001869_pt1 | contig 20617 bp, 20 predicted proteins | sample Sb_taG_3_FD_90092 | JGI IMG/M metagenome (GOLD analysis project Ga0116223, IMG submission 90092) | Peat soil microbial communities from Weissenstadt, Germany - Sb_50d_a_PC metaG | ecosystem: Environmental > Terrestrial > Soil > Wetlands > Peat | place: Germany: Weissenstadt | collected 2010-09-21 | reverse complement strand
GTTCGAAAATGCCGCGGCTGGTCGCCATGTATTTGTTGGCGGTGACGCGCGAGACGGTCGACTCGTGCATGCTGATGGCTTCGGCGACGGTCTTGAGATTGAGCGGGCGCAGATGCTCGACGCCGTGGGCGAAGAAGCCATCCTGCTGGCGCACGATCTCGTTGGCGACTTTGAGAATGGTGCGCGCGCGCTGGTCGAGCGCGCGCACCAGCCAAGTCGCGCTTTGCAGGCATTCGGCAAGATACGACTTCTCGGCGTCGCGCCGCACCGTGGCCGAGACCTCGGCGTAATAGGTCTGATTGACCAATACCTTGGGCAAGGTGTCGGAATTGAGCTCGACAATCCAGCCGCCGTCCGGCCCCGGCCGCACGAAAACATCTGGCACGATAGGCTGCACGACCGCCGAGCCGAAAGCCAGCCCGGGCTTGGGGTTGAGGTGGCGGATTTCCCCGATCATGTCGGCGAGATCCTCCTCGCCGACGCCGCAGATTTTCTTCAATCCCCCGAAATCGCGCTTGGCTAGAAGATCGAGCCGCGAAATCAAGCCCTGCATCGCCGGATCGAAGCGGTCGCGCTCCTTGAGCTGTAGCGTCAGGCATTCGGCGAGATCGCGGGCGCAAATTCCGGGCGGATCGAAGGTCTGCAGGATACCGAGCACCGCTTCGACTTCCTTGACGCTAGTGCCGAGCCGTTCCGCGACCGCGGCCAGATCGCCGCCGAGATATCCGGCCTCGTCGACGAGATCGATCAGATATCGGCCGATCATCCGCCGCGCCGGGTTGGAGATGGCAAGTGTCAGCTGTTCGCGCAGCCAGTCGGCCAGCGTGGTCTCGGCGGGAACGAACGATTCAAGATTGTAGTCGCCGTCATCGCGGCCGCCGGAGCCGACGCTCGCCCATTCCGAATAGGCCGTCGGGCCCTTGGTGGCACGCGCGGGCGCCACTTCGACATGATCGGGGAAACTGTCCTCGACGCGGGTGTCGAGCGAGTCCTCGGCGGCGTTGGCGCTGGGCGCGCTCTCGGCAGCGCTCCAGGTCTCGCCGTCCACGGCCGGCTGGTCGGGGGCTGGCGTGCCGTCCGTCTGGGCCGGCGGCGGCTCCTCTTCCGCGCCGCGGTCGAGCAGCGGATTTTGCTCGAGCTCGGCTTCCACATACGCGACCAGATCGAGATTCGACAGCTGCAAAAGCTTGATCGCCTGCATCAATTGCGGCGTCATCACCAGCGCTTGGCTCTGGCGGATTTGCAGTCTTTGCGACAGCGCCATGAACGAGTTTGCCCGGAACTGGTCCAATTCTTGCTTGTAAGTGTTTGTACACCAGTTCAGCGGCCCTGTCGTCAATCGATTTCGGCGGCGAGGGTTTAAAGCCGGAACTGCTCGCCCAGATAGAGCCGGCGCACGTCAGGGTTGTTGACGATGTCGTCGGCGCGGCCCTCCATCAGCACTTCACCGGAATAAATGATGTAGGCGCGATCGGTCAGACCAAGGGTCTCGCGCACATTGTGGTCGGTGATCAGCACGCCGATGCCGCGATTGGTCAGATGCCGCACCAGCGCCTGGATGTCGCCGACGGCGATCGGATCAATGCCGGCGAACGGCTCGTCGAGCAGCATGTAACTCGGCCGCGTCGCCAGCGAGCGGGCGATCTCGACGCGGCGCCGTTCGCCGCCCGAGAGCGCGATCGCCGGCGTCTTGCGCAACCGCGCGATGTTGAACTCCTCGAGCAGGCCGTCGAGATCGCGCTCCCGCTTTTTGGTGTCGGGCTCGACCACTTCCAGCACCGCGCGGATGTTCTCCTCGACGCTGAGGCCGCGAAAAATCGAGGCCTCCTGCGGCAGATACCCGATGCCGAGGCGCGCGCGCTGGTACATCGGCAGCGGCGTCACGTTGAGGCCGTCGAGCTCGATGCGTCCCTTATCGGCCTTGATGAGGCCGGTCATCATGTAGAACACGGTGGTCTTGCCGGCGCCGTTGGGGCCGAGGAGGCCGACCGCTTCGCCCTTGCGCACGTAGAGGCTCACGCCCTTGACCACCTTGCGGCCGACGAAGCTCTTTTCCACACCGTGGACGGAAAGCAAGCCCTTGCGTTCGGGGGGCGTCGAGCCGTTGCCCTCGGGACGGCGGCGCGGCCGGGGCGGTGGCTGCGTTCCGCTTTCCGGCAGCGGCGGCCGCTGGCGGCGCGGCGGCCGGCTCTGCACTCTCGGTTCCGCCGCCGGCAGGCTCGCAATGTCTAAATAGGTGCCATTAATCGCGCCGCCCATGTTGGCAAGGTCGATGGGCTCATCGCCCGCGGCGATCGGCTGGCGCGACCCCGGACGGCGCCGGCGGAAATATGCGAAAATGTCGAACAAGCCAGCCTCGGAAGGTTCCGACCGAATCGCCGGCGGGTTTCCCCGCTTTGCGGCGGGACTTTATCCGATTTTCCGGGCCAAAACTGCGGCCCCCACGCTTAATTCGGCCGGTTCGGCCCGACCGAAAGGAAGTTCGACGGGCCGCCATTGGCGCCCTTGCCCGGCTGAATGAGCGCACGGACGCGATTCTGGCTGGCCGCGCCCGATTCGATGTGGGCGTTGCCGGTGGTGGTGTCGACCACGACCCGGTCGCCGTGCAGCACGTTCTTGCCTTGGCTGACGACGACGTTCCCGGTCAGCGTGATCGTCTTTTTCTTCAGATCATAGACGCCGAGATCGCCGCTTGCGTTCTGGTCCTTGGAGATGACGGTAACGCCGCCGCGCGCTTCGATCCGGCGGATGTCGTGGGCGCCCTGCGGAACGACCGTTCCCGGCGGAACGTTTGTGCCCGGCGCGGCGCCCACCGCGGGTGCGGTGGCGGCGACCGCCGGGCCGGGGCCGGAACCGTGCTCGGCGCCATAGAACACGACGAGGGATTGGCATTTTATCGTCGTGTCGCCCTGTACGACCTGCACGTCGCCGGAAAATGTCGCCATCTTGTTCTTGTCGTGCACTTCGAGCGTCGCGGCCTCGATCTGAATCGGCTGATCCTGATTCTGCTCCTGTATCGAGCCCGGTCCCTGCCCGTTCGCGGCAGCGCGCGGCGTCTGCGCCGCCGCAATTGACGGCGCCGCCAGCGCCAACATCACAGCCAGGAGGTGAAGCCGCTGCGTCATCGGTCGCCTGCCTGGGTGGGAATCTGATCGGGCTGCACGGTCATCGCCACGCCGCCGCCAAAGCGGATCACCTCGCCGCTGTTGAGCACTTCCAGCCGCTTGGCGTTGATCACGCCATTGACCAGTTTCACCCAAACCGGCTTTTCCGACAGCACGGTCCCCTTATGCACGTCGATCGCCGCCTCGCTCAGCCGCGCCTCATAGCCGGTCGTGGAGACGAGACGGATATTATCGTGAAGGATGAGCATTTCGCTCTTCATGTCGTAGTCCCCGGTGTTGGCGGAGATGTTGACGATGCTCTTGTCCTCCATCTCGATCTTCGCCTGAATCTGATGCAGCTTCATAAAATCGAGCTTGGTGATGTCCTGATCCGCCGACTTCGCGGTGAACTCATAGGGACGGGAATCGAGGGTGAAGCCGGTGAGGCGCGGTTGCTGCATGGTGACCTTGGTGCCGTTGATCACCAGCTTGCCGAGCTCCCCGGGCAGCCGAAGCCCGCCGACCGTCGGCACGTAATTCGCCGCCACCACGATGATCAAAGCGGCCACAATGGCGACCGGCACGCCAAGTCGAAGCCAGCGAACGTGCCGGCTGTGCCGCAGCGCGGCACGATAGATTTGCTCGGCATCGCCGCGCGCGGTCGCCGAAAATCCGCCTCGTCTCGCGCTGTCGGCAGGATAAACGCTGGTCAGCTTTTGCCCCTTCGGACGTTGCCCCGATTCGCCGCGCGGAGCCGTTGTACCGGTTCCGCTTGGGAATTGTCGCCTGCGAATGTGGCCTACACCGGGCAGGAACATCCACGAATTCAGCGTGCCAATGAGCCGCGGCGAAGCGGTCCCGGACGCCGCTCAGGAATGGGCGAAAATATCCTGGTCGGCAAAGCCTGCGAGATCGAGCCGCACCCGGTCGGGCAGGAACCGGAAACAGGCCGCGGCCAAGCCCTCGCGGCCCTCGCGCGCGAGCATGGCGTCGAGCCGCTCCTTGAGCGCGTGCAGGTACAACACGTCGGCGGCGGCGTAGGATATCTGCGCATCGCTCAATTCCGGCGCGCCCCAATCGGATAATTGCTGCTGCTTGGAAAGGTCGTGTCCCAGCACTTCCTTCACCAGATCCTTCAGCCCGTGCTTGTCGGTATAGGTGCGTGCCAAGCGCGAGGCGATTTTGGTGCAATAGACCGGCGCCGGCATCACGCCGAAGGCCTTGGTAAGCATGCCGAGATCGAACCGCGCGAAGTGAAAAATCTTGAGCAGGCGTCCATCGGTGAGGAGCCGCTTCAAATTCGGAGCGTCGGCGCCGTGTGCCGGAATCTGCACCACGTCTGCGGAGCCGTCGCCGGGCGAAAGCTGAACGAGGCAAAGCCGGTCGCGACCAAGAGAGAGCCCCATGGTCTCGGTGTCGATAGCGATCGCGCCGGTGTAGCGTGAAAGGTCCGGCAGATCGCCGCGATGCAGGCGGATGGTCATAAGGCGACGCTGCGGCTGGCTCGGTGTGGCGCCGACGACATAGCGGTCGTCAGCGTGGTCTCCTGATTAACGCAACCGATATGGCGCGTCAAAATCGGCCGCCCCGCCGAAATCGTCCAAAATCGTGCAAAATCGTCAAAGACCGTACGCGCCGATCATGGCACAATTTTCCTTGTCCTGGTCGGGGGGACGGGTCGCCCATGCGGGGGGCTGTGAGCGTTGGTTGCGTCAGTGGATCTGCGGTTTGGGCGGCATTTTGCACCCGGCTCGCGCTGGCCTTGATCGCTGCCGCGATGGCGGCTTGCCCCGCGCTCGCGCAACAGACCACGAGCCCGGGCTCGAACTCCAACGCCGTGCCGCTTCCCGAAATCCGCGTCATCGGCACGACGCCGGTGCCGCCGCCCCGCCCGGCGGCAGCGCCGGCCGCCCCGACCGGCGCCGATACCGCCGCCCGGCCCGCCGAACCCGGCGCGATCGATCGCGACAAGGTGCCGGCCAATGTGCAAACGCTCTCGGCGCCCGACTTCGATCGCGCCACGGCGCCTGATCTGCTCGACGCTTTGGCGCGCAGCCTGCCCGGCGTGGCGCTCGGCGATCAGACCGGAAACCAATTCCAGCTCGACCTCAATTACCGCGGCTTCATTGCGTCGCCGGTGATCGGAACGCCGCAAGGTCTCGCCGTCTATCAGAACGGCGTGCGCATCAACGAAGTGTTCGGTGACATCGTCAACTGGGACTTCATCCCGGAGAATGCCATCAGCCGGATGACGCTCGTTCCCAGCAACCCCGTCTACGGTCTCAACGCCATCGGCGGCGCGCTGTCGTTCGAAATGAAAAACGGCTTTACCTATCACGGCGTCGAAAGCGACGCGACCGGCGGTTCCTTCGGGCGCGCCGGCGCTTCGATACAGGCCGGCGGCCAGGTTGGAAACATTTCCGGCTATATCACCGCCGACGCCATCGACGACGCCGGCTGGCGCCAGGATTCACTCTCGCAGGTGCGCCGGCTTTACGCCGACCTCGGCGCGCGCGCCGACCAGACCGAATTCCATATCACCTTCACCGGCGCCGCCAACAATTTCGGCGCCGCTGCTGCGACGCCCGTGCAGATGCTCGCGCAGAACTGGGCGAGCGTCTACACGCTGCCGCAAACCACCGACAACCAGCTCGCCTTCCTCACCGCCAGCGCGAGCTGGAAGCCGACCGATACGTGGACGTATCAGGCCAATGCCTATTTTCGTTCGTTCCGGCAGAGCCACGTCGACGGCAATGGCACCGACGCGCAGAATACCGGCTGCCCGGACCCGGTCCTTCTCTGCTTTCCCAATCTCGACGGCAGTTTGCACAATCTCATCACCACCACCGGAGCGACGGTACCGAACGCCGGCGCGCTCGGCGCCCCGGCGGTTTTGGGCGAGATCGACCGCACCTGGACGGCGACCAACTCATTCGGCGGCTCGGCGCAGGCGGCGTCCTCGGAAAAATTATTCGGCCACGACAACAATTTCACGGCCGGGTTCAGCGTCGATCGCGGGCTTGTGCAATTTTCAACGACGAGCGAGCTGGGAACGATCAACCCGAACCAGTTTCCGTTTGTCGTCGGCAGCGGTCTCTTTATCGATCAGCCTTCCGGCGACGTGGCGCCGGTCGGTTTGGGCGCCGAGACCCTCTACACCGGGCTTTACACCACCGATACGCTCTACGTGACCCCGCGGCTCTCGGTGACGGCAGGCGCTCGTTTCAACTTCGCCCAGATCGACCTGCAGGACGAATTGGGCAACGATCCCGGGCTCAACGGCAATCACAGTTACGCGCGCTTGAACCCGACCATCGGCGCGACCTACAAGCTCACACCCAACGTCACCGTGTATGGCGGCTATGCGGAAGCGAACCGCGCGCCGACCCCGCTGGAACTCGGCTGCTCTGATCCGCTGCGACCCTGCCTGATCGACAACGCGCTGGCCGGCGACCCCAATCTCAAACAGGTGGTGTCGCATACTTTCGAAGCGGGCTTGCGCGGGCATTTCGATGTCGCAGGCGGGATGTTGAACTGGAGCGCCGGCGCCTATCACGCGCTCAATACCGACGACATCATCGCCGTGGCGAGCCCGATCCCCGGCCATGAATATTTTCAGAACAGCGGAAATACGCTGCGCCAGGGAGTCGAAGCGCAAGCGTCCTATAAATGGGACCGCTGGAATGTCTACGCTAATTTCACCTATGTCGACGCCATCTTCCTCGATCCGTTGACCCTGTCTTCGCCGTTCAATCCCCATGCCAATGCCGCCGGCAACATCTTTGTCGTTCCCGGCGATCATCTGACCGGCATTCCTGATTTCCGCTTCAAGCTCGGCGGTGAGTACCGGATCACCGACCCGTGGAAGCTCGGCGCCGACCTTAACGTCATCGGCAGCCAATATCTCGTCGGCGACGAGTCAAACCAGAACGCGAAGATGCCGGCTTATTGGTTGGTGAACCTGCATTCGTCGTATCAAATATCGAAGAACATCGAACTGTTCGCGCTGGTGAAGAACCTGTTCGACCAGCACTATTACGTCTACGGCACGTTCTTCGACGTCACCTCATTTCCGTATTTGAATCTGACCGACCCGCACACCTTCATCCCGGGCATGCCGTTCGCCGCTTATGTGGGAATAAAGGGGACGCTTTAGTTTGGGAAAGCTAGCGCCGTGACCGGGCGGCGCCTGCGGATTTTTTCGAGGACAAGCCGGTCAATTCAAGGCTGAGCTTTTTCAGCTTTTGACGCGCCTTCGCGTCGTAGGCCTGCTCGGTGGCATGGGCCTCGCTCTGTCCGTTGAAATAAAGTCCGCTGCGGCCCTCCATCGCCGGCGAGATCGCGAGTTGCAGGATGGCGTCGGCGCCCTCTTCGACGGTGCTCATCGGGGTGCCGAACTCGCGCACCATCTTGGTGTCCATGAAAGTCGCCGGATGCAAGGCGTTGACCGTTACACCCGTGCCGGCAAGCTCACGCGCCAGATCGATCGTAAACAAGATCTGCGCGAGCTTGCTCTGGCGGTAGGAGCGCATGCCGCTGTAGTCCTGCGTCAACATCACGTCCGCGAAATCGATCGCCTGTTGTCCGAGTGACGAGACGTTGACGATCCGCGCGGGTGCGCTTTTCCTGATAAGCGGCAGCAGCAGCAGATGGGTGAGCAGGAAGCCGGACAGATAATTCACGGCGAAACGCAGTTCGTAGCCATCGGCGCTGGTCTGCCGAATACCTTGCGGTCCTCCGCTGCCGATGCCGGCATTGTTGATGAGGAGATCGAGGCGTTTGGTCGTTTTCTGCACCGCCTCCGCCAGCCGCTGAACTTCGGCAAGGGCCGACAAATCCGCTTGCAGAAACTCCGCCGCGCCGCCGGCCTTTTTGATCTCGGCGACGACCTCTGCGCCGCGCGCGCGATCCCGGCCATGCACCAAGACCCGCCAGTCGGCCGCCCCCAGTCTTGTCGCCACCATGCGACCGACACCGTCGGTTGAGCCGGTGATCAGAGCGGTTTTACGGTTCGGTTTTGCCATTGGCACACCTCGCTGACGCAGGATTTAGGGTGGCATTACGGCGGAGCGTTATGCCCGCGACAAGCACGGACATAGCGAAGGCGCAGCTGATAAAATTCAAGGCTGGTGCCCAGGAGAGGACTCGAACCTCCACGCCTCGCGGCGCTAGTACCTGAAACTAGTGCGTCTACCAATTCCGCCACCTGGGCATCGCGGCGATTGGTACGAAAGCGGTCATCCCCTTGTCAATCGAACGTCCTCTCTTCGTCATTGCCGGGCTCGACCCGGCAATCCATGCTGACTTGCGGACTGCACGGGCTCGCCGCAACACTTTTGCTTTCAGAAAGTCACCATGGATACGCGGGTCAAGCCCGCGTATGACAGTCAAAGGGTCTATACAGCGCGAAATCGATCCTGTATTTCCGCCGCTAATGGCCTTGAAAAGCAATTTTGACACGCTGGTCACGGTGTTCGGCGGCTCGGGATTTCTCGGCCGCCATGTGGTGCGCGCGCTCGCCATCCGCCAATACCGCATCCGCGTCGCGGTGCGCCGCCCGGAGCTCGCCGGCCATCTGAAGCCGCTCGGCGGCGTCGGGCAGATCGAAACGGTGCAGGCGAATTTGCGCTTTCCGCCGTCGGTCGAGGCGGCGGCGCGCGATGCCGACGTCGTCATCAACCTTGTCGGCATCCTGTTCGAACGCGGCCGCCAGCGCTTCGACGCGGTGCAGGCGCAAGGCGCGGAAGCAGTGGCGCGGGCTGCTGGTGCCGGCGGCGCGCGCCTCATCCACGTCTCGGCCATCGGTGCCGACGAGACCTCGACCTCGCGCTACGCGCGCTCCAAAGCCGCGGGCGAACGGCTGGCGCTGGCGGTGCAGCCCGGCGCGATCATCATCCGTCCGTCAATCGTTTTCGGCCCCGAGGACGACTTCTTCAACCGCTTCGCCGCGCTGGCCCGCATCGCCCCGGCGCTGCCGCTGCCTGGCGGCGGCCATACGCGCTTTCAGCCGGTTTTCGCCGGCGACGTCGGCGAAGCGATCGCCAAGGCGCTCGGCGGCGAAGGAAAGCCAGGCGCAACCTACGAGCTCGGCGGACCGGACGTACGAACGTTCAAGGAACTGATGGAATTCACGCTCGCCACCATCGAGCGCCGCCGGCTGCTCGTGCCGGTGCCGTTCGCGCTGCTCAAGCTGCAAGCGGCGTTCCTGCAATTCCTGCCGAAGCCGCCGATCACGCCCGATCAGGTCGAGCTGCTCAAAAGCGACAACGTCGTCTTCGCCGCCGCGCGCGAGCAAGGCCGCACGCTGGAAGGACTGGGCATCATCCCCAATTCCGTCGCGTCGGTAGTGCCGGATTATCTCTGGCGCTTCCGCAAGACCGGGCAGTTCCGCGGCCGCACGGTTTGAGCGGCCGCGGCCGGATCAAGACCCGTATTTGAACGAGAGCGCGACGCGGGTGCGAAACGCCGTGACCTTTCCGTTATCCACCTTCATGTCCATCTTGGTGACTTCGGCAACACGCAGGTCACGCAGCGAGCCCGCCGCCGTCTGCACCGCGATGCGACCGGCGTCCTCCCACGATTTTTCGCTGACGCCGACAACATCGATAATCCGATAAACGCTATCCGATTGCTTCTTGGCCATTGGATTGCTCCTCCCGGGTTAAAGCGAACGCGCGCGATCACGACCGTCACGGCGGTCGTCTTTAGCTTAGATCAAGCCGCGGCGCCTCGTCGATGACCCTTGGGGCGCTGGACAGCATTGGCCGAAAGGTGGAAGCTTCGACGCGTAACCGCGATCGGACGCGCGGACAAAAGGCGAGCCGCAGATGCCGGGCAAGCGCATACAGCTCGACGAAGAAACCTGGCGGGATCTCGATCTGCTCGGGCGCGACCAGATGAAAGATTTTCAGGAACTCGCCGACGAAGCGTTCCGCGATCTGTTGAAGAAATACGGCCGCCCCGCCGACCTGAAAGACGCGCTGCGGCGAAGCGCGGGCGTATCCGCGACCATCCATCAATTAAAGCCGGACAAAGCCGGCAAACCGCGGCGCAAGTAACGAATAGTCTTAAGTGGCGAAGCGCTCGCGGGCACGCTCGCGCGCTTTCATCGCTTCGAGCTCGCGATTGCGCGCCGGGCTGGCGGTCTCCAGCGATGCCAGGAGGCGGCGGGCTGCTTCCGTCACTTCTTGCACAGCAAGGTTGAAGGCCGCCTCGTTGGCGCGCGAGGGCTTGGCGAAGCCGCTCAGCTTGCGCACGAATTGCAGCGATGAAGCGCGGATTTCGTCCTCCGTCGCCGGCGGCTCGAAATTAAACAGCGTGCGGATGTTACGGCACATATTCTACTCCTGATATAACGGCACGAGGGAGCGTCTGGTGTCAGCTGGTCTCGCCGAGCCTATCACTTTTGCGGTCGATGACGACACTCGCGTTTCCGGCTTGCTGCTGGCGCCGCCGGGTGCACGCGCCTGCTACGTGTTGGCGCATGGCGCCGGCGCCGGGATGAATCATCGCTTCATGGCGGCGGTCGCGGCGGAGCTGGCGCCGCGCGGAATTGCGACCTTGAGCTATCAGTTTCCCTATATGGAGCGCGGCGGCAAGCGGCCCGATCCGCCGCCGCTTGCGCAAGCGACAGTCCGCGCCGCAGCGGCTGTGGCGCAGCGCAGGCTGCCGGGGCTTCCGCTCATTGCCGGCGGCAAATCCTTCGGCGGCCGCATGACGTCGCAAGCGCAGGCGAAGGGGCCGCTGCCCGGCGTACGCGGCCTGGCGTTTCTCGGATTTCCGCTGCACCCCGCCGGCAAGCCGTCGGCGGATCGCGGCAAACATCTGTTCGACGTGCAAGTCCCGATGCTGTTCCTGCAAGGCACGCGCGACACCCTTGCCGCGCTCGATCAGCTCGTGCCGCTTTGCCGGGCGCTCGGCGCCCGCGCCAGCCTGCGGCTGTTCGAGGACGCCGATCACTCCTTTCACGTGCCGGCGCGGAGCGGCCGCAAGGATGCGGACGTGCGCGGCGAGATGCTGGACGCGCTCGCCGCCTGGATCGACGATGTGATCAAAGCCCCAGCGCGAGCGCGATGAGTCCGAGCACGCCGACGGCGAAGCGCCAGCCGACGAACAGCGTGAAGCCGTGGCGCGACACATAGCCGAGAAACGTCTTCACCACGAACCAGGCGCAGATGAAGGATACGACGAAACCGACGCCGACAAGCAACGCATTGCTGTGGCTCATCTGCGCATGGTTCTTGTAGAGATCGTAGGCGAACGCCCCCGCCATGGTCGGCATGGCGAGCCAGAACGAAAATTCCGCGGCGGCGCGGCGATCGGCGCCGAGCAGCATCGCCGCGACGATGGTCGCGCCGGAGCGCGACACGCCCGGAATCATCGACAGGCATTGCGCGACCCCGATGATGAAATACATCGGCAGCGTGAACCGCGTCGCTTCATGATAGCGCGGCTTGAGATCGAGCCGATCCACCCACAGCAGCACCGCACCGCCCACGATCAGCGAACAGCACACGATCCAGGGATTGAACAGCACCTCTTTGATGAATTTATAGGCGGTAGCTCCGATCACCGCCGCCGGCAAAAAGGCGATGAGCACACCGATGATGAAGCGTCTTGCCTGTGGATCGTTGAACATGCCGGTGAACAGCGTCCATAGCCGCGCGGCGTAGATCGACAGCAAGGCCAGGATCGCGCCGAACTGAATCAAGACCGTGAAGCTTTTGCCGAAATCCTCGTCGCTAAAGCCGAAAAATTGCTGCAGCAGCAGGAGATGCCCGGTCGACGAAACCGGAATGAACTCGGTCAGCCCCTCGACCACGCCGAGCACGATCGCCTTGATGAAATCGAAAGTCATGGATGAAGCTCCGCGGCAGGGGGGAAGGCGCGACGTGCGCCCGATACGCAAGGGACGGGCAGGACGATTCGTCGGGGCTTGTGGCTAGCCCATGATCCGCGAAAGTGGAAGCCAGTTTTTGCGAAAAGCCCGCGCGCCGGCAGGGCACACTCTTTCAACAGGCGCGCCGGCTGCAATTTGCCTGCCGGATCGCTTCGCCTATAACAGACCGATTCGGAAAAAGGGCCGCTAATGCCGCGGCTGAGCTCAGTCAGATTATCCTCTCCGCCCCGCGATGGCATGTTGACGCTCTTTCATCATCCCTCCTGCCCGCATTCGCGCTTCGTGCGCCTCGTTCTCGAGGAGTACGGCCTGACGGCGCGGCTGGTGGAGGTGCGGGCCTGGGAGCGGCGCGAGGATTTTCTCATGCTCAATCCGGCGGAGACGACGCCGGTCTTGGTGGAAGAAGGCCTGCCGCCGGTTCCCGGCGCCGCCATCATCGCGGAATACCTCGACGAAACGCGCGGCGCGACGGCCGCGCCGCTCCGGCTGATGCCGGGCGAAACCGGCGAGCGCATCGAGGTTCGCCGCCTCATGAGCTGGTTCAACGACAAGTTTTTCGCCGAAGTCAGCGGCCCGCTGGTGATGGAACGCGTTTACAAGCGCTTTATCCCGGCTGGCAGTGGCGGCGGCCCGCCCGATACCGAGATCATGCGGGCGGCGCGCAGCAATATTAGATACCATCTGACGTATATCGGTTGGCTCGTCCGCAAGCGCGACTGGCTTGCCGGCGACAATCTGAGCTATGCCGATCTCAGCGCGGCGGGGCATTTGTCCGCCGTCGATTATCTGGGCGATGTGCCGTGGGACGAAGACGAGACCGCCAAGGCCTGGTACGCGAGGATCAAATCACGACCCGCGTTCCGCGCGCTGCTCGGCGAGACGCTGCCCGGCCTGCCGCCGTCGCCGAGCTACGCCAACCTCGACTTCTGACGCCGCAACAGGCGGCCGCGCTGAAAACGGCGCTGGCCGCGGCCGCCCGCGCGCAGGGCTTCGACGCCATCGGCATTACGCGGCCGGATTCCATACCGCGCGTGGCCGGACGCTTGCAGGAATTCCTCGCCGCCGGCGCTCAGGGCGACATGGACTGGATGGCGCGCAACGCCGAGCGCCGCGGCGATCCGCGCGCGCTGTGGCCCGACACACGCGCCATCGTCATGCTCGGCGTCAATTACGGCGGAGAGGACGATCCGCTGGCAATCCTGAAAGAGCGCAGGCGCGGCGCCATCTCGGTTTATGCCCGAGCCGACGATTATCACGAGGTGATCAAGCCGCGGCTGAAGGCGCTGGGACGCTGGCTGATCGAGCAAGCCGGGGGCGAGGTCAAAGTCTTCGTCGATACCGCCCCGGTGATGGAAAAGCCCTTGGCCGAGGCCGCTGGCCTCGGCTGGCAGGGCAAGCACACCAACCTGGTGTCCCGCCAGCACGGCTCGTGGCTGTTCCTCGGCGCCATTTTCACCACGCTCGATTTGCCGCCCGATGCGCCGGAGAGCGACCATTGCGGCACCTGCCGCTCCTGCCTCGACATTTGCCCAACGGCGGCCTTCCCCGCGCCCTACCGCCTCGACGCAAGGCGTTGCATCTCCTACCTCACCATCGAGCATAAGGGTCCGATCCCGCGCGCGCTGCGTCCGCTGATCGGCAATCGCATCTATGGCTGCGACGATTGTCTCGCGGTCTGCCCGTGGAACAAATTCGCGCAGGCCGGCCACGAAACGCGGCTTGCCGCGCGAGACGCCTTGCGCACGCCGCCCTTGGCCGAGCTGGCGCAGCTCGACGATAGAGGCTTCCGCGCGCTGTTCACCAAAAGCGCGGTCAAACGCATCGGCCATGCCCGCTTCCTGCGCAATGTGCTGATCGCAATCGGCAATTCCGGCGAGCCGGCGCTGGCAGAAGAGGCCGAGCGCTTGCTCGACGATCCCTCGCCGCTCATTCGCGGCGCCGCCATCTGGGCGCTCGGCCGACTCGATCCCGCGCGGCTCGAAAGCCGGGCGGCGGCACGGAGCGCCGCTGAGTCCGATCCGGATGTCGCCGCGGAATGGCAAGCCGCGCGCGGGTTGAGGCCCCAATGACCACGCTCCTGTGTTTTGGTCTCGGCTATTCGGCGGAAAATTTCATCGGCACGTTCGGTGACGGATTTGAGCACATTGTCGGAACCGTGCGCGGCACCGAGCGCGCCGCCGTACTCAACGCCTATCTTGCCGGACGGCTGAAGGCGCTGGTCTTCAAAGGCGCGGCGACGGCGGAAGTCGAACGCGCGATCACCGAATCCGATTTGCTGCTCGTTTCGGTCCCGCCCGATGAAAGGGGCGATCCCGTCCTCGCCGCTTTCGGCGACGCCCTGGGTCACGCGCCCCGGCTGCGGTCGATCGTTTATCTGTCGACGGTCGGCGTCTATGGCGACCATTGCGGCGCCTGGGTCGACGAGGACACGCCGCCGCGGCCGGCGTCGGCCCGCAGCCGCGCCCGGCTTGCCGCCGAAGCGGCCTGGCAAAAACTCGGCGCGCGCACCGGCGCCGCCGTCGCCATCCTCCGCCTTGCCGGCATTTATGGGCCCGGACAGAACGCGCTCGTCCAGGTCGCGCGCGAGACCGCGCGCCGCATCGTCAAGCCCGGCCAGGTCTTCAACCGCGTCCATGTCGGCGACATCGCGCAGGCGATCGATGCGGCGTTCGCCCGCAAGGCCGCCGGAATTTTCAATGTCGCCGACGACGAACCCGGCTCGCCCGGCGATCCGATTGTATCCGCGGCGCAGCTCCTCGGCCGCGATCCGCCGCCGGAAATCGCGTTCGCCGACGCCGCCTCGTTGCTGTCGCCGATGGCTTTGAGTTTTTGGCAGGAATGCCGGCGCGTGAAGAACGACAAGCTCAAGCGCGAGCTCGGCGTGACCTTGCTCTATCCGACGTACCGGGAAGGTTTATGCGCCCTGCTTGAAGCAAACCAGGGCGTGGGCGAAATGACCCGATTCTGACATCACAGCGAGCCCACGTTTATCTCTTCGGGAGCATTTTTGAACAGTCGCGGCTCCGCGCGAGCACCTTGCTATGCGGACGAATAGGGCGTCAAATGAATGAAGACAGATGGGCGATACCCTCACTGAAGGCTGCCAACAAGACGGCGACGTTCCGAGGTCACCGTTCACTAATCGGCAGCTATTGCCGTTGGTAGGCAAGCAATCAAAATAAAGCAGAGAATCCAGAAGCCCCCTCCTCAATGCAGGCTCGGTCCTTTGAGGAAGCGATCGCGCTCGCTCGACTTGACCCGCAGCTCCATGGTCTCGCCGTCGCGATAGATGGTGATCGGGACTTCGACGCCGGCCTGGCCTTGCGCCCAGATGCGGCGGAACATGCCCGCCAGATCGCGGACCTCGGCCCCGGCGACCGTGAGCACGATGTCGCCGGTGCGCAAATCTGCGCGCTTGGCCGGTCCGCGATCGGCGAGCCCGACGACGACCAACCGATTATCCACCTCGGTCGCGTAGAAACCGAGCCAGGGCCGCGACGGCGCGTTGCGGCGGCCGAATTTGAGCAGGTCCTCGAAGATCGGCTTCAACAGGTCGATGGGCACGATCATGTTGATGTTCTGCGCCGCGCCCTTCTCGACCGAGTGCTGGAGCTGGAGCGAGCCGACGCCGAGCAGATCGCCGCCCGGGCCGACGAGCGCTGTGCCGCCCCAATTCGGATGCGCCGGCGCGGTGAAAATCGCCTCGTCGAGCACGTACTCCCAATAGCCGGCGAACTCCTGCTTGGCGACGATGCGCGCGGCGACCGAATGTTGGCGTCCGCCGGCACCGGCGACGACTACGCGTTCGCCGAGCGACGCGGCCGCCGATTGGCCGAAGGCGAGCGCCGGCATGTCGAGCTTGGCGAGCGCCTGCACCAGGCCGAACCCGGTTTCCTGGTCGTAGCCGAGTACGTGACCGGGCACCGAACGCCCGTCGTTCAAGGTGAGCCAAATCGTGTCCGCTTCGGTAACCAAATAGCCGATGGTGAGGATGAGGCCGTTGCCGCGGATGATGACGCCATTGCCGGCGCGTTCGGTGCCGAGCGTTTCGGCGGTGAACGCGTCCGCCGGCACGGTGGCGCGCAGCGACACCATGCAGGCCAGAACGAGGTCGAGATCGTAGGAATAATCCTCTGGCTTCGGCTGTACCGAGGACGGCACCTTCCAGTCGCTCACGGATGCCATCTGACCATTCCTTCGCTGCGGATTCGCCGCCGGGACGGGGCGACGGTGAAATTCGGTCGGTCGGCGCGCATGCCGCCTATTTGTTGAGCCGACGGCCGCGGATCAAGCCCAATCTGCGACTCGGCGCCGCGGCCCCAAGCATCTAGCCGCAGTCAGTCCTTTTTTGGCGGCGCTTGGTTGTTGGCGTCCATCTGCTCGAGCTGCTTCTCGAGATCCGGGAGGTTCGCCACCAGCGCGCAATTTTCCTTGTCGCCCAGCGCCTGCCTTTTCACCTGCGCCCAGCGGGCGTTGGCGTCCTGCTCGGTCCACAGCCCGCCGCGTTTCCGGGTTATAGGCCTGGGCGCTGGCCAGGTTTTCCAGCGAGCGATGATAGTCTTCGAGCTTGAGCACGCGATTGCGCGGCTCGAAATAGAAGTTCGTGCCGTCGAGCTCGTTGCAGAATCGCAGCCCATTCACGAACATCTTTTCTGCCATGCGGGCGTCGAAAATCTTGGCTTTGAGGTCGTTCACGTTCGGGCTCTGAGCCAGCGCCACGATCGGGGGAATGAGCCAGAGCGCCACCGCGCCGGAGGCCACCCATCCCAAATCTCTCGCCGTTAAGCGTTTCGCTGACCGCACCGTCCTCACCCTTCGTCCCGCTCTTGGCAACAAGGTACCAGCTTGGCGGCGTGAGCCAACAGCGAAGCTTGCGGGCAAGCGCCCCCGGCGTTGTTCATCATTCATTATCCATGAACCGTTACGGCGCCGCCACTATGCGTTATCGCCGTCGTTTTGCCGGTTCCAGCACGGCCTGTCGCCTTTTTCCCGCCCAATCTTCTTTGCAAAACAAAATGCGTTTGCGGGTCGTCGGGGGGACGGTATCGTGCGCGTCGGTGTCAGTCTTGTCGTCGTGGCGTTTGCCGCCGCAGTTTCGCTGAGTGAAGCGTCGGCGCAGACCTATTCCTCATCGCCGGTAGACCGAGCGCCGGTGCCGCCGCTGGATGTCGGCGCGCCGCCGCCCCACAATCAGGGCTATTCCGCGCAATCGACACCGGCACTGGCCCAGCGCATCGCCGCGCAAGCGCCGACCTCAGTCCGCAATGATTCAGTACCGCGGCCGCCGGCCGATATCGGCGGTGGACCGGCATCGGCGGACGTCACCGGCTCGATCCGAACTCCGGACGCGGCAACGATGCCGGCGCCCGACCGCGCAACGGTGATCGCGGCGTTGCCGCCGGAAGAGCAGCCCGAAGCCGGCCCCGCCAAAGAGCTGCCGCCGCAGTACCGCCGCCAGCTCGTCGATTACCCCACCTCCGAGCCGGCCGGCACGGTGATCATCGATACGCCGCACACCTACCTCTATCTGGTGCGCGGCGGCGGCAAAGCGTTGCGCTACGGCATCGGCGTCGGCCGCGAAGGCTTCACCTGGTCGGGCGGCGAACGCATCAGTCGCATGAGCGAGTGGCCGGACTGGCATCCGCCGAAGGAGATGATCGAGCGTCAGCCTTATCTGCCGCGCTTCATGGCCGGCGGCGCGGGAAACCCGCTCGGCGCGCGCGCTCTCTATCTCGGCAGCACGCTCTACCGCATTCACGGCACCAACCAGCCCTCGACCATCGGCCATTTCGTATCGTCGGGCTGCATCCGCCTGAGCAACGAAGATGTCGAGGACCTCTACAGCAGAGTGAATATCGGCACGCGCGTGGTGGTGTTGCCGGGATCGATGCCGACTTCGGCGGCGGCTCAAGGTCCGATTGCGCGCTAGCGCATTGAATCTCAAAACCCGCGCGTTGATCGTTGGCCCCCGCGGATGCCGGCGAAATTTTTAATGTTGGCTTTTCGCCGACTCAAGCTATGGTCGCCGCAGGGTTCGGCGGTGCTTTGCCGCCTATAATCCGGGAATGCGCCGGCCGAAATGTTGGCGGCCGGTGCGAGGCCAACAGCCCCCGCGACGATCTTTCGCCCCCTGTAACGCGTGCTGCTGCGGATCGCGCGCGGGCGTTCAGCGAGGTCGAATGTTTCCCGATATGCGCGTGATGATCGCGGCGACGTTGGCCTCGGTCGTGGCGCTGATCTGCGGATTCGGCATGTTCGCCGCTTTTCAGGTCAGCCACAAACCGCTCGTGCGCCTGCCGTCCGTCTCGGCACCGCTGCAACTTTCCGCTGACAACGTCGCGACGCCCATGGCCTATGCGGCGCCGGAGCCGTTCGATCGCCGCTTCCAACTGCGCGAGACGGGCAATGTCGTCGAGGCGGTCGACGCACTGGCGCGCAAGATCGACCACCGCGAGAGCATTCAACCCGCGCCTTCGCCGGAGCCAAGCGCCCCCGAGATCAAGGCCACGGCCGCCGTCGAGGCGCCGAAGGATATAACCCCCGCGGCGGACGACCCCCTGCCCGCGCCGGACGGCGCCACGGCAGAACCGGCGGCATCGGCGGTGGCGCCGGCGCCGAGTGTCGCCGCCGTGGAGGCGCCCGCGGAGCCTTCACTTTCGCAAGCGCCGCCGCAGCCGGGAAATGAAGCCGCGCCGTCGAGCCTGACCACACCGGCCGTCGATGCGGCAAAGACCGATGCAACGGCGAAAGAACCGCGGCACGCCGCCGCAAGGACGCGCCACCGGCGCAAAGCGGGGAGCGCCCTTACCGCCGAATCCTCCATTTATCGAGAGCAAACGGTTCAGCCGACGGAGGCGCAGCCGCGCCCGGCGCGCATTCGCCATACCAAAATCGCATCGCCGAAGCCCAGGGAGCCGAGCACGGCGACGGGCGGTCCGCTGGTTAGTGCGCCGGGCCAGTAGGCGCCCGGGGTTGACCCGCGAGCCACCGGCACCCACGTTCCCCGCGTGAGCATCGATTTCCGCGCAGAGCCCGCGTGACTCCGCTTTCCGTCCTCGATTTGTCACCCGTCACCACTGCGACGCCGGGATCGGCGGCTTTGCGCAACTCCCTCGACCTGGCGCGGCTTGCCGACCGGCTTGGCTACAAGCGGTATTGGCTCGCCGAGCACCATAATCTCGCGAGCATCGCCAGCTCCGCGCCGGAGATCATGATCGGACAAATCGCGGCGGCGACGACACGAATGCGCGTCGGCTCGGGCGGCGTCATGCTGGTGAACCATGCCCCGCTCATGGTCGCCGAAAGATTCAAAGTGCTGGAGGCGCTGTTTCCCGGCCGCATCGATTTGGGACTCGGCCGCGCACCGGGGACCGACCCGGTGACCTCCTACGCGCTGCGCCGCCGCCAGGACGCGCGCGAAGGCGACGACTTCCTCGAACGCTTTCAGGAATTGCTGCTGCTGGAACGCGGCGGCTTTCCGCAAAATCATCCGTTTCGCGCGGTGCATGCCGTCCCGGCGGACGTTGCGCTGCCGCCGGTCTGGCTGCTCGGCTCGAGCGGTTACAGCGCCGAGCTCGCCGCCGCCGTCGGCATGGGTTTCGCTTTCGCCCACCACTTCGCGGAGCACGACGCGACCGAGGCGATGCTGAGCTACCGCGCGCATTTCAAGCCGTCGGAAACTCTACCTCAACCTTATGCCATCCTCGCCGTGGCCGCGATTGCGGCGGATACCGACGCCAAAGCCGAGCGCATCGCTGCGAGCTCCGACTTGCATTTCGCGCGTCGCGCCAAGGGGGAATTTTTGCCGCTGGAGTCGCCGGAGGTGGCGGCGGCCTATCCCTATGCGGACATCGACCGCGAGCGGATCGCACGGCATCGCCAGCGCCTGATTGTCGGCGGCATCGTCAGTGTCAAAAGCCGGCTGACCGCGCTGGTCGAAACAACCCGCGCCGACGAATTGATGATCACCACCATGGCCTACGATCATGCCGCGCGGCTACATTCGTACGAGCTTTTGGCGGAAGCTTTCGCAATCGCGCCGGGTTCTTGAGGCGGCGTGCGGGCCGCTTCCCGCCGAAGGCGGCGCCCGCACCGCCTTTCAAGACACGTCAGCGCCGGTATATGCTAGGGCGTGCAGGGGCAAGAATTGCCAGTCGAAGGAGGATCGTCTTGGGTAAGCACGTATCACTCGTCGCTTCGGACAGCTTCAAGCTCGGCGCCTATCGCGCCGACCCGAGTGGAGCGGTCAAGGGCGGCATCGTCGTCATTCAGGAAATCTTTGGCGTCAATCATCACATTCGGGCGGTGTGCGATCGTCTCGCCGGGATGGGCTATGCCACGGTCGCGCCGGCGCTGTTCGACCGTCAGCACCCGAATTTCGAGTGCGGCTATTCGCCGGACGAAATCGCCAATGCCCGTAAATTCGTCGCCAATCCGGACTGGGGCGCGATGATGCGGGACGTGCAAGCCGCCATCGACGAGGCGAAGAAAAGCGGCCCGGCGGCCATCATGGGTTTCTGCATGGGCGGAACGCTGGCCTTCCTGGCCGCAGCGAAGCTCAACGGCCTGTCGGCCGCCATCGGCTATTACGGCGGCCAGATTGCCAAGAATGCCG